>Ga0210017_1000014_pt1 | contig 124865 bp, 144 predicted proteins | sample CryGeyCG2014_020_FD_183966 | JGI IMG/M metagenome (GOLD analysis project Ga0210017, IMG submission 183966) | Groundwater microbial communities from aquifer - Crystal Geyser CG08_land_8/20/14_0.20 (SPAdes) (version 2) | ecosystem: Environmental > Aquatic > Deep subsurface > Groundwater | place... | reverse complement strand
CCCTGCCTGAGGGTACCGAGATGGTGATGCCCGGCGACAACGTGTCGATGATCGTCGAGCTGCTGACGCCGATCGCCATGGACAAGGAACTGCGCTTCGCCATTCGCGAAGGTGGTCGTACGGTCGGCGCTGGCGTCGTAACCGAAATTATCAAGTAAGAACGAAGGGATGAAGCGGCGGTAGGGAAACCTGCCGCCGCTTTGTCGCCCCTGGAGAATAGATATGCGTGATTTGCTGAGTTTGGCCTGTGCGGAGTGCAAGCGTAAGAACTACACGACGGACAAGAACAAGCGTACGACGACTGAGAAGTTGAAGTTGAACAAGTACTGTCCGTCCTGCCGCAAGCATACCCTGCACAGCGAAGGCAAGGTTTAACCAATAGGCCAGTAGCTCAATTGGTAGAGCACCGGTCTCCAAAACCGGGGGTTGGGGGTTCGAGTCCCTCCTGGCCTGCCATTTGGCAGGCCCGATAATCCAGACAGCGAGGATGTATTGATGAGCCGTATCGCGGAAGCACAACAGTTCATGCGCGAAGTGCGGGCAGAGGCCAAAAAGGTCGTCTGGCCGGAACGCAAAGAAGCGATCCAGTCCACCATCATGGTGCTGGTGATGGTCGTTTTTGTGGCGCTGTTCCTGTGGGCAGTCGACGGCCTCCTCGGCTGGTTTGTACAGAAGGTGATCTGATGGCCAAGCATTGGTATGTGGTTCAGGCGTATTCGAGCTTCGAAGACAAAGTCGTCGAGCAGTTGAAGGAGCGCATCGAGCGTTCCGGGCTCTCCGATGGCTTCGGCGAGATCATTGTGCCGCGCGAAGAGGTCGTGGAGCTGAAGAACGGTCAGAAGGTGACCAGTCAGCGCAAGTTCTTCCCCGGATACATTCTGGTGGAAATGGAAATGAATGATGAGACCTGGCATGTCGTCAAAGACACGCCGCAGGTTTCAGGCTTCCTCGGCTCCGGCGGCAAGCCGCGCCCGATGCCTCTGCGTGAGGTTGAGGCGCTGAAGCGGCAGATTGAAGAAGGTGTGGAGCGTCCCAAGCCCAAGGTTATGTTCGACGTGGGCGATGCTGTGCGCGTGATGGATGGTCCGTTTGCCTCCTTCAATGGTGTGGTAGAGGAAGTATTGGAAGACAAGGCGAAGCTGAAGGTGAGCGTTTCTATCTTCGGCCGACCCACACCCGTGGAACTCGACTTCGTCCAGGTCGAGAAGGGTTAAAAGGAGGACGTTATGGCAAAAGAAGTAACTAAAATCGTCAAGCTGCAGGTTGCGGCCGGTAAGGCCAACCCTGCGCCGCCCGTCGGTCCGGCTCTCGGTCAGGCCGGTGTCAACATCATGGAGTTCTGCAAGGCATTCAATGCCCGCACGCAGGAAATGGAAGCCGGCATGCCGATTCCAGTCGTTATCAGTGTGTACAAGGACAAGTCCTTTGACTTCGTGACCAAGACCCCGCCGGCATCCTTCCTGTTGCTGAAGGCCGCCAAGCTGCAGAAAGGCAGCGCCGAACCCAACAAGAAGAAGGTCGGTAAGGTCACTCAGGCACAGATCAAAGAGATTGCCGAGCTCAAGGCTGCCGATCTGAACGCATATGACGCTGAAGCCGGCATGAAGATCATCGCTGGTACGGCCCGTTCGATGGGCCTCGAAGTGGAAGGCTGAGGGAGACGACGATGGCTAAGATTTCAAAACGCATGAAGGCCGCCCGTGAGGCGGCTCCCAAGCAGGCAGTGACGCTGGATGCCGCTGTTGAAGCAGTGCTGGCACAGCCGGCAGCAAAATTCGACGAGTCCGTCGATATCGCGGTGAAGCTGGGTGTTGATCCCCGCCATGCCGACCAGATGGTTCGTGGCTCCATCAGCCTGCCGCACGGCACCGGCAAGACCGTTCGCGTGGCAGTGTTCGCACGTGGCCCGAAGGCTGAAGAAGCCGAGAAGGCAGGCGCCGATGTGGTCGGTGCAGACGATCTGGTAGAGAAGGTTCTGGCCGGGTTCCTCGATTTCGACCGCGTCGTAGCCACCCCGGACATGATGGGTCAGGTCGGCAAGCTCGGCCGTGTGCTCGGTCCGCGCGGTCTGATGCCGAACCCGAAGCTGGGCACCGTGACCATGGATGTGGCGAAGACCGTCACCGCCGTGAAGTCCGGCCAGATCGAGGTCCGTACCGATAAGGCCGGTGTGATTCATGCACCTGTCGGTCGCCGTTCCTTCGATGCCGCCAAGCTGGTCGAGAACGCCCGCTTCCTGGTGGACGAACTCAACCGCATGAAGCCGTCCGCATCCAAGGGCCGCTACATGCAGAGCATGACCGTTTCCAGCACCATGGGTGCCGGTGTCGCGGTCGATACAGGTAGCCTGTAACAACAGGCTGAACAAACAGCCGGGACCCTTGCGGGAACCGGCTGGCATTACGGTCCGTCAAAGACTGCGGGTGTCCCGGAACAACGGGGCTTAATAGGAAACATCCTGCATAGATGGTGAGCGATAAGCTCCTTCTAGCGGATCGAAAAAAGAAGGAGGTAGATGTGAATCGGCAAGACAAACAGAACGTAGTCGATGAGCTGCATACCGCCTGGCTTGAAGCAAACACCGGTGTGGTGACCCACTACCGCGGCTTGACCGTGGCTCAGATGGGATCCCTGCGCCGTGATTTGCGTAATGCCAAGGTGAGCATGCAGGTCGTGAAGAATACGCTGGCACGTCGTGCTGCCGAAGGTACCGGCTTTACAGCGGCGTCGGAGTTTTTCTCCGGCCCCACAGCCATTGCCTACGGTAACGACCCTGTCGGACTGGCCAAAGCACTCTCTGACTTTGCCAAAAAGAATGATGCGCTGAAGATTCTCGGCGGTGTTCTTGATGGCAAACGTTTGACTGAGGCTGAGGTCACTGCATTGGCAAGCCTGCCGTCGCGCGAGGTCCTGGTGGCCAAGATGCTCGGCAGCATGCAGTCGCCATTGACCGGTTTCCTGCGCACGCTCAACGAAGTTCCCGCTTCGTTTGTTCGTACGCTGGCAGCAGTCCGTGACCAGAAACAAGCCGCATAACCTTATTTACCCCCCCAAATACAACGAAAAGCTAATTAGCAAAGGAGCTAACCAAAATGTCTAAAGCATTGACCAAAGATGAACTGATTGCAGCAATCGAGAGCATGACCGTGCTCGAAATGTCCGAGCTCGTGAAGGCTCTGGAAGAGAAGTTCGGTGTTTCCGCCGCAGCTCCGGTCGCCGTGGCAGCCGCCGCAGCCCCGGCTGCAGCCGCCGCTGAAGAGAAGACCGAGTTCGACGTTATCCTGACCGCAGCAGGTGACAAGAAGATCCAGGTGATCAAGGTTGTGCGCGAGCTGACCGGTTTGGGTCTGAAGGAAGCCAAGGATCTGGTGGAAGCCGCTCCGAAGGCTGTCAAGGAAGGTCTCCCGAAGGATCAGGCCGAGGAAATCAAGGCCAAGCTGATCGAACAGGGCGCAACGGCCGAAGTCAAGTAAGCCACTGCTTTACTTGTTCTACCACGGGTAGTCAAAGACAAAACCCCGGCAGCAGATTGCTGCCGGGGGTTTGTCTCTTTCGCATTTCTGAAACTTTTGGCGAGGTCACAACATGGCAAGGCACACTTCTGTAAAACGCATCCGTAAAAACTTTGGCAGCATCCGTCCGGCAATTTCCATGCCGAACATGCTTCGTCTGCAGACGGATTCCTTCATCGATTTTCTCGGCGTGGGTCAGGGCTCGACGGATATCAACGAGTCCCGTCTGGCCGAGGTATTCAAGAGTGTGTTTCCGATCCGGGACTATGCGGGCAACGCGCAGCTGGATTTCGTGGCGCTGGAGTACAGCCCGCCGCGTTACGATCTGGACGAGTGTCGTCGCCGTGACATGACCTATGCCCTGCCGGTCAAGGTGAATCTGCGCCTGACCGTGTATGAGGCCAACCCCGGCAAGTCCGGCAGCCCTGCGCGCAATGCGCAGCGTACCGTTCGCGAGGTTCGCGACCAGTCAGTTTATATGGGTGAGATCCCCCTGATGACGGATCACGGTTCGTTCATCATCAACGGCACCGAGCGTGCCATCGTGTCGCAGATGCACCGTTCACCAGGCGTGTTCTTCGACCACGACAAGGGCAAGACCCAGGCTTCCGGCAAGTATCTGTTCAAGGCCCGTGTGATTCCGTACCGCGGTTCATGGCTGGATTTCGAGTTCGACCCCAAGGATAAAGTCAATTTCCGTATCGATCTCCGTCGCAAGATGCCGGCAGGTATCCTGCTCAAGGCACTCGGCTACAATCAGCAGGAGATCCTCGACCGCTTCTACGAGCGCCGCACATTCCGCTTCGACAAGGCCGGTATGCAGATGAAGTTCGTGCCCGAGCAGCTGCTCGGTAGCCGTGCGTCAACCGCCATCAAGGTGGACGGCAAGCAGGTCGTCGCCGAAGGCAAGAAGGTGACCCCGGTGGCCATCAAGCGCCTGAACGAGGCCGGCGTGAAGTGGATCTATGTGCCACAGGAAGTGGTCATCGGCGAGTATGTGGCAGCCCCGATCATGGCCGATGGCGGCGAGATCATCGTTGATACCAATGCCGAAATCGCAGCCGACACCCTCGACGCCCTGAAGACCGCCGGCATCAAGGAATTCGAGTGCCTGTTCATCGACGCCTTCCGCCGTGGTCCGTGGCTGGCCGACACCATGCGTCTGGACGATGTGCAGAGTAAGGAAGAAGCCCGCGTTGAAATCTATCGCATGATGCGCCCCGGCGAGCCGCCGACGGTGGAAACCGCCCGTGCCCTGTTCGAATCGCTGTTCTACGATGCCAGCCGCTACGATCTGTCGCGCGTCGGCCGTATGAAGCTGAACAGCCGTCTGGGCATCAGCAACGACGAAGTGCCGCTGGATAAAGCCACGCTGCGCAACGAAGACATCCTCTTGACCCTGGATACCCTGCTGAAACTGCGCGACGGTATCGGCGAAGCCGACGATATCGATCACCTGGGCAACCGTCGTCTGCGTTCGGTCGGCGAGCTGCTGCAGAACCAGATCCGGCTGGGTCTGGTGCGTATGGAACGTGCCATCCGCGAGCGCCTGTCCTCCGGCGATCTGAACGAGATGATGCCGTCCGATCTGGTCAACGCGAAGCCGATGATCGCCGCTGTGCGCGAGTTCTTCGGCTCCTCGCAGCTGTCGCAGTTCATGGACCAGACCAACCCGCTGTCCGAAGTCACCCATAAGCGCCGCCTGTCGGCACTGGGCCCGGGCGGCCTGTCGCGTGAACGCGCCGGCTTCGAGGTGCGCGACGTGCATCCGACGCATTACGGTCGCATGTGCGCCATCGAAACCCCTGAAGGTCCGAACATCGGCCTGATCAACTCGCTGTCCTGCTTTGCCAAGATCAACGAGTTCGGCTTTATCGAGACCCCGTACCGCAAGGTTGTGGGCGGCAAGGTGACCGATGATGTGGAATACCTGTCGGCCATCGCCGAGGAGAACCATGTGATCGCCCAGGCCAACGCCAAGGTGGGCAAGGACGGCAAGTTCGAGGCGGATCTGATCCAGTGCCGTCAGAACGGCGATTTCATCATGGCCGAGCACGAGCAGATCGACTACATGGACGTTTCGCCGAGTCAGGTGATCTCCGTGTCCGCTGGTCTGATCCCGTTCCTCGAGCACGACGATGCCAACCGCGCACTGATGGGTTCCAACATGCAGCGCCAGGCTGTGCCGCTGGTGAAGAGCGAGAAGCCGCTGGTCGGTACCGGTATGGAAGCCTCCGTGGCACGCGACTCCGGCGTGGCCATGGCCGCACGTCGCGGCGGTCTGGTGGAGAGCGTGGATGCCAGCCGTATCGTGGTGCGTGTGAACGATTCCGAACAGGTCGAAGGCGAGCCTGGCGTGGATATCTACCGTCTGTTCAAGTACCGCCGTTCAAACCAGAACACCTGCTTCAATCAGCGTCCGCTGGTCAAGGTGGGCGATGCTGTGGAGCGTGGCGAGATCATCGCCGATGGTCCGTCCACCGATCAGGGCGAACTGGCGCTGGGCCGCAATGCTCTGCTGGCCTTCATGCCGTGGCGCGGTTACAACTTCGAGGACGCTATCGTGATCTCCGAGAAGATGGTTCGCGAGGATGTGTATACCTCGATCCATATCGAAGAGTTCGAGTGTGTGGCTCGACAGACCAAGCTGGGTGATGAAGAAATCACCCGCGATATCCCGAACGTCGGTGAGGACGCACTGCGTCATCTGGACGATTCTGGTATCGCCGTGGTCGGTGCCGAAGTGAAGCCGGGCGACATTCTGGTCGGCAAGATCACCCCGAAGGGCGAAACCCAGCTGTCTCCGGAAGAGAAGCTGCTGCGCGCCATCTTCGGCGAGAAGGCCTCCGATGTGCGCGACACAAGCTTGCGCGTCAAGCCGGGCGACGAGGGCGTGGTTGTTGACGTGCAGGTGTTCACCCGTCGCGGCGACGAGAAGGACGAGCGCGCCCGTTCCATCGAGGAAGAGGAAGTTGAAAACCTCTACCGCGATAAGGAAGAAGAGCGCCGTATTCTCGAGGCCAACGTGGTCGAGCGTCTGAACGGCCTGTTCGGTGGCAAGAAGGCCGTCAAGGCCAAGGGCCTGAAGAAGGGCGACGAGATCACTGCCGCCTACCTTGAGGGTCAGAAGCTGCGCGAGCTGTCCGCCATCTCGGTGGACGACGACAAGGTTAACGAGACCGTGGCAAGCATTCTGGAGAGCATGGACAAGGAGCGCGCCCGTCTGGAGAAGCGCTTCGAGGACAAGGTTTCCAAGGCCCGCGAGGGTTCCGAGCTGCAGCCCGGTGTGATCAAGGTGGTCAAGGTGTTTCTGGCTGTGAAGCGCAAGCTGCAGCCCGGTGACAAGATGGCCGGCCGTCACGGCAACAAGGGTGTTATCTCGATCATCGTGCCGGAAGAGGACATGCCGTACATGGCCGACGGAACCCCGGTGGACATCTGTCTGAACCCGCTGGGCGTGCCTTCGCGTATGAACATCGGTCAGATTCTTGAGATCCATATGGGTCTGGCAGCACATGGCCTGGGCCGCAAGATTTCCGACCTGTTGAATAAGCGCAAGAACGACGAAGAACTAAAGAGCTTCATGCTCAAGGCCTATGCCGAAGATGCGGAAGCCGTGAAGCAGATCAGCGCCATGAACAATGCCGATCTGATCGAGCTTGCCGAACAGTTGAAGGGCGGTGTGCCGATGGCGACACCGGTGTTCGACGGCGCCAAGGAAGAGCAGATCCGTTCGATGCTGCGTCTGGCCGACCTGCCGGAATCCGGCCAGGTGCAGCTGTTCGACGGCAAGACCGGCGATGCTTTCGATCATCCGGTGACCATCGGCTATATGTACATCCTCAAGCTGCACCATCTGGTGGACGAGAAGATTCATGCCCGTTCAACCGGTCCTTACTCGCTTGTGACCCAGCAGCCGCTGGGCGGCAAGGCGCAGTTCGGTGGTCAGCGCTTCGGCGAAATGGAAGTCTGGGCTCTGCAGGCCTATGGCGCTGCCTACACCCTGCAGGAAATGCTCACCGTGAAGTCCGACGATGTCGCCGGACGAACCGCCATGTACGAGTCCATCGTACGCGGCGACATGGCCTTCCATGCCGGTATCCCGGAGTCGTTCAATGTGATGACCAAGGAACTCAATGCCCTGGGCATTGATCTGGAAATGGTCAAGAAACCTAAAGTAAGTCAGGAGGCCTAAGTCATGCGTGACGTACTGAACCTGTTCCAGAAGCCGAGCAGCATTGAGGAATTCGACGGCCTGAAGGTCAGCCTGGCCAGTCCGGAGAAGATCCGCTCGTGGTCCTACGGCGAAGTGAAGAAGCCGGAAACCATCAACTACCGTACCTTCAAGCCGGAGCGCGATGGCCTGTTCTGCGCCAAGATCTTCGGCCCTGTGCGCGATTACGAGTGCCTGTGCGGTAAGTACAAGCGCCTGAAGCATCGCGGTGTGGTGTGTGAAAAGTGCGGCGTGGAAGTCATCCAGTCCAAGGTGCGCCGCGAGCGCATGGGTCACATCGAACTGGCTGCTCCGGTGGCGCATATCTGGTTCCTGAAGAGCCTGCCGTCGCGTATCGGCCTGCTGCTCGACAAGACACTGAAAGAACTCGAGCGCATCCTGTATTTCGAGTCCTATGTGGTGCTCGATCCGGGCCTGACCTCGCTGGACCAGTTCCAGATCATGACCGAAGAAGAGTATCTGGAAGCCTTTGACGAGTACGGTGAAGAGTTCCGTGCCGGCATGGGTGCAGAAGCCGTGCGCGAGATGCTGGCTGCTGTGGATCTGGTCGAAGAGCGCACAAGCCTGCGTGCCCAGATCGCCGCGACCAAGGCCGAGACGAGGCTCGCCAAGCTGACCAAGCGTCTGAAGACCGTGGAAGCCATGGTGGAATCCGGCAACCGTCCGGAGCGCATGATCCTGGAAGTGATTCCGGTGCTGCCGCCGGAGCTGCGTCCGCTTGTACCGCTCGACGGCGGCCGCTTTGCGACCTCCGATCTGAACGATCTGTACCGCCGCGTGATCAACCGTAACAACCGTCTGAAACGCTTGCTGGAGCTGAAGGCTCCCGAAATCATCACGCGCAACGAAAAGCGCATGCTGCAGGAGTCCGTGGACGCGCTGTTCGACAACTCGCGCAAGACCAAGCCGATCACCGGTAACAACCGTCGTCCGCTGAAATCCCTGTCCGACATCATCAAGGGCAAGCAGGGTCGTTTCCGTCAGAACCTGCTCGGTAAGCGCGTGGACTACTCCGGCCGTTCGGTCATCGTGGTCGGTCCTGAGCTGAAGCTGCATCAGTGCGGCCTGCCCAAGACCATGGCTCTCGAGCTGTTCAAGCCGTTCATCTACAACAGGCTGGAAGCACGTGGTCTGGCCGGCACCATCAAGGCTGCCAAGAAGCTTGTGGAGCAGGGCATCCCGGAAGTCTGGGATATCCTTGAAGAGGTGATCCAGGAGCATCCGGTGATGCTCAACCGCGCACCGACCCTGCATCGTCTGGGCATCCAGGCATTCGAGCCGATCCTCATCGAAGGCAAGGCCATCCAGCTGCATCCGCTGGTTTGTACCGCCTTCAACGCCGACTTCGACGGCGATCAGATGGCTGTGCATGTGCCGCTGTCCATCGAGGCGCAGACAGAAGTCCGCGCACTGATGATGTCCACCAACAACATCCTGTCCCCGTCCACCGGCAAGCCGGTTGTGGCGCCGACGCAGGATATCATTCTGGGTATCTACTACATGACCTTCGAGCGCCCGTTCCGCAAGGGCGAGGGCATGGTGTTCTCCAGTCCTGATGAAGTGAACCGTGCCTATGAAACCGGCTCTGTCGAACTGCATGCACGTATCCAGTGCCGTATTCGTGGAACCCGCGAGAAGACTACCGTCGGTCGTGCCATCCTGTCTTCCGTGCTGCCACCGGAGATGCCGTTCTCCTGCATCAACAAGGTGCTCACCAAGAAGGACGTGGGCGGCATCATCGAGGATTGCTACCGTCTGGCCGGCAACAAGGCCACCGTGCTGCTGGTCGATCGCATGAAGAACATGGGTTACGAGCATGCCGCACGTTCGGGCACCTCGTTCGCTCTGGATGATGTGGTCATTCCTGACGAGAAGTACACGCTGGTTGCCAAGACCGAGGCCGAAGTGCTCAAGGTCCAGAAGCAGTATTCCGACGGTCTTATCACCGCAGGCGAACGCTACAACAAGGTGGTCGATCTCTGGACGCACACCACGGAAGCAGTGGCTGCCGCAATGATGAACAACCTGTCCCGCGAAGAGCACACCTCCGCAGACGGTACGCAGACAGAAACCTGCAAGAGCCTGAACTCGGTCTATATGATGGCCGACTCCGGCGCCCGCGGTTCCGCCCAGCAGATCCGTCAGCTGGCCGGTATGCGCGGCCTGATGGCCAAGCCGGACGGCTCGATCATCGAGACGCCGATTACCGCGAACTTCCGCGAAGGTCTGACCGTGCTGCAGTACTTCATCTCCACCCATGGTGCCCGTAAGGGTCTGGCCGATACCGCACTGAAGACAGCCAACTCGGGTTATCTGACCCGTCGTCTGGTGGACGTGGCACAGGATGCCGTGATCACCGTGCAGGATTGCGGGACCACCAACGGCATCACCATGACGCCGCTGATGGAAGGCGGCGAGGTGGTGGAAGAGCTGTCCGAGCGCGTGCTTGGTCGTGTGCTGCTGGAAGCAGCCTGCGATCCGCTGAGCGGTGAGGAAATTGCACCGGCCGGCTCTATGCTTAACGAGGAGCTGGTGGCCAAGATCAATGAAGCCGGTGTCGAGGAAGCCCGTATCCGTTCGGTGCTCACCTGTGAAGCCGAACACGGCGTCTGCGCCACCTGCTACGGTCGCGATCTGGCGCACGGCACCCCGGTAAGTCTGGGTGAAGCAGTCGGTGTGATCGCTGCCCAGTCCATCGGTGAGCCGGGTACCCAGCTGACCATGCGTACCTTCCACGTGGGCGGTACCGCATCGCGTTCCGCCGAACAGGCGCATGTCGAGGCCAAGTTCGCTGGTAATATCCGCCTGGACAACGCCGTTGTCGTGGCCGACCAGACCGGCGTGGTGGTGATCATCAACCGTCATACCGAGGCTGTGATCGAAGATGCCAAGGGCAACGAGCGCGAGCGTCATCGTATTCCTTACGGTGCACGTCTGCGTGTGCAGGATGGCGATACCGTCAAGTCCGGCGAGATCCTTGCCGAATGGGATCCGTACACCATGCCGCTGATCGCCGAGGTCGATGGCCGCGTGCGTTATCAGGATATGGTGGATGGCCGCACGATGCGCGAGCAGACCGATGAAGTGACCGGTCTGTCCAACCGCGTGGTCACGCAGCTTTCGGAGACCCGCAAGGTCGCGCTGCGTCCGCAGTTGCAGCTGGTTGATCCGATGAATCCTGAAGGCGATCCGGTCATCCTGCCGCGTACCAATACACCGGCACGCTACTACCTGTCTCCGGGAGCGATTCTGAACGTGGAAGACGGCGACGAGGTGCGTGCAGGTGACGTGCTGGCCCGTATTCCGCGCGAGACCACCAAGACCAAGGATATTACCGGTGGTCTGCCACGCGTGGTCGAGCTGTTCGAAGCCCGCAAGCCGAAGAGCCTGGCATTCATTGCCGCGGAGGACGGTAGCGTCTCCTTCGGCAAGGACATCCGCGGCAAGCGCCGTGTGATGATCACGCCGGATGACGGTGGCGAGCCGCTGGAGTACCAGATTCCGAAGGACTCCCACATCATCGTGCAGGAAGGCGATCGTGTGCGCCGCGGTGAGCGTCTGATGGAAGGTTCGCCGGCTCCGCACGACATCCTTGCCGTGCTGGGTGTCGAGTCGCTGGCCAAGTATCTGACCGACGAAGTGCAGGAGGTCTATCGCCTGCAGGGTGTGAAGATCAACGACAAGCACATCGAAGTGATCGTCCGCCAGATGATGCGCAAGGTGCAGATCATCGATCCGGGTGCCACCAACTTCATCGCTGCCGAGCAGGTCGAGAAGCGTCTGCTGGTCGAGATGAACAAGGCTCTGGAGGCCGAGGGCAAGCCGCCTGCGACCTACGAGCCGGTGCTGCTAGGTATCACCAAGGCATCGTTGCAGACGGAATCCTTCATTTCCGCGGCCTCCTTCCAGGAGACCACGCGCGTCATCACCGAGGCTGCGCTGGCCGGTAAGATCGACTGGCTGCTGGGCCTGAAGGAGAACGTCATTCTGGGTCGCCTGCTGCCTGCCGGTACGGGCTTTGCCAAGAAGATGATCCCTGTGCAGGAAGTCGAGGCTGTCGCCTATGCCGAGGAAGCCGTCGAGGGTGTGCGCGAGGATCTGACCGACATCATCGGTCAGGGCGTTGTTGCCGATGTCGAGTTCGAGGATGCCCCCGAAGCCGACGATGCAGCCCCGCAGGGTGGGGACGAGGAAGAAGCCGCTTAAGCGACTTCCCCGCAGTCAGCAAAACAAATCAAAGCCCCGGTTCGCCGGGGCTTTTTTTGTTTTCGCCTTTGGGTCCCACTTGTAGCTGTGCCGTGCCGGTTGTCTGTCTTTGACTCCGAGCCCCGTTTAAATCTGTGCCGGATCAGTAGCCAGCCCGGGAATTCACAGATATGTCACGGGGTGCATTTCTTGCTTCTTCTTTGTGCACGCAAAGAAGAAGGAAACAACCGCTCCTTTACCATGCGAACCCATATAGTTACCTGAAGCACTCTGCCCTCACCCTTCTTCTTTCTTGAATGGCCAGGAAAGAAGCAAAGAAGGCCACCACAAGTATCTGTGAATTCCCGGCCCAAGCACATGCCCGCAGGCGTAAACCGGCAGTAAGGCCGCCTATTTTTGCGCAAAGCCCCGCCGGGCATGCACTTGGTCCGGCACAGCTACAAGTGGGACCCACAGGTCAAAGTCATAGGCAGAACCTGTTTAACGCAAAGGGTCTTGGGGCGCAGCAAAAAGGGCGGGGATGGGCTAGGCTGGCGCGATGACGCGTTCTGCAAGCATGCCCGCCGAAAATCCGGCAACGATCTGCACACCGCCTGCCAAGGCTGTGCCGCAGCTGCCCATGTCGCGCAGCGAGGTGGATGCGCTCGGCTGGGATGAATGCGACATCATCATCGTCACCGGCGATGCCTATGTGGATCATCCCAGCTTCGGCATGGCGGTGATCGGCCGCGTGCTGGAAGCGCACGGCTATCGCGTGGGCATCATCGCCCAGCCTGACTGGCACTCGGCGGAAGCCTTCCGCGCGCTGGGCAGGCCGCGCCTGTTCTATGGCGTCACCGCCGGCAATATGGATTCGATGGTCAACCGCTATACCTCCGAGCGGCGCATCCGCTCGGATGATGCCTACAGCCCGGACGGGGCGGCGGGCCTGCGCCCGGACCGCGCGGTCACCGTGTATGCGCAGCGCTGCCGCGAGGCCTTCAAGGGCGTGCCGGTGATCATCGGCAGCATCGAGGCGTCGTTACGCCGCATCGCGCACTACGATTACTGGTCGGATACCGTGCGCCGCTCAGTGCTGCCCGATTCCAAGGCCGATATGCTGGTGTACGGCAATGCCGAAAGGCAGATCATCGAGATCGCCCATCGTCTGGATGCAGGCGAGGCCATCAGTGAGTTGGGCTTCATGCGCGGCACGGCGGTGATGCGCCGCGAAGTGCCGGCGGGCTGGAGCGAGATCGCCTCCACCGAGGTGGATACCCCCGGCGAACTGATTCAGTACACAGATCCTTATGCCATGCAGGAAGACAAGCAGGGTAAGATATGCAGTAGCAGTGCTGATGCCGCCGTTGCAAAGGCGGATGTGCAAGTTCAACCGATCCGCATATTCTCGCGCAGGCTGGATGCTGCGCATACGGTGATCCGCATGCCGTCGTACGAAGCGGTGAAGGATGATCCCGTGCTGTATGCCCATGCCTCGCGGCTGATGCATCTGGAAACCAATCCGGGCAATGCGCGCGCGCTGGTACAACGCCACGGCGAGCGCGATGTGTGGCTCAATCCGCCACCGATCCCGCTGACCACCGCCGAGATGGACTGGGTCTTTGGATTACCCTATTCCCGCCGTCCGCACGATTCGTATGGCTCCGCGAAGCTCCCGGCCTATGAGATGATCAAGACCAGCGTGAACATCATGCGCGGCTGCTTCGGCGGCTGCACCTTCTGCTCCATCACCGAGCATGAGGGGAGGATTATCCAGAGTCGTTCCGAGGATTCGATCGTGCGCGAGATCGAGGCGATTCGCGACAAGACGCCGGGCTTTGCCGGGGTGATATCCGATCTGGGCGGACCGACGGCGAATATGTACCGGCTGGCCTGCAAATCGCGCGAGATCGAGGCCTCCTGTCGTCTGCCGTCATGTGTGTTCCCCGACATCTGCAGGAATCTGAACACCGACCATGCGCCGCTGATCCACCTCTACCGCAGGGCGCGGGCACTGCCCGGCATCAGGAAGGTGTTCATCGCCTCCGGCTTGCGCTACGACCTGGCCGTGCGTTCACCCGAGTATGTCGAGGAGCTGGTGACGCACCATGTCGGCGGTTATCTGAAGATCGCCCCGGAGCACACCGAGGATGGGCCGCTGAACAAGATGATGAAGCCGGGCGTGGGCAGTTTCGAGGCATTTAGAAAGCTTTTCGACAAGTTTTCGCAAAAAGCAGGCAAAAAACAGTACCTGATCCCGTATTTCATCGCCGCCCATCCGGGCACCACCGACGAGGATATGCTGAACCTCGCGCTGTGGCTCAAGCACAACCATTTCAAGCCTGATCAGGTGCAGGCATTCCTGCCATCACCCATGGCCACAGCCAGCGCGATGTACCACACCGGACGCAATCCCCTGCGAGCTATAAGCCGACGGATCGGGCCGAAGAGCGAGTCGGTATTTACACCCAGAAGGAAGAAGCAGCGCGACCTGCACAAGGCCTTCCTGCGCTACCACGACCCGGCCAACTGGCCGCTGCTGCGCGATGCTCTCAAGAGCATGGGGCGAAGCGACCTGATCGGTCCCGGCCCCGAATGTCTGGTGCCCGACGGCGGGCGCCCGGTTCACCCCCTGCATGGCAAAAGGGAAGCTGTAAGCCGTTCGCGCATACCGCGTCGAAGGGGTGGCAGGAAATGATCCGGAGATTGTTAGCCGCTAACTTTGTGCTGTTGCTGCTGGCCGGTTGCGGCACGGAGAGGGCCGATGTGATGTTCGAATGCGCATCCCCGTCGGGCTCGAAGGTGGCGACCTTTTACCGCGTCTCGACAGGCGACCGTCCGGGCGATCAGACCATGAAGCTGAACATCCGTCCGGCGGGTGCCGCCCTCGATGCGGGCATGCACAGCTTCGCCTTCCGTCACGGCTACGATGCCATCATCCACTGGGATTCCGAATCCGCGATGCGCGTGGACTACCCGCGAGGTTCCGAGATCCTCGATCAGGAAACCGCCGTGTTCGGCACCAGCCAGACCTTCAGGTCCACTGACCCCATCCACATCACCTACACCGAACTCGAATCCACTCACGGGCATTTCATGGTGGAGGATCGCTGCTTCAGGTAGGAGCCCTTTCAGGGTCAGGTGTCGTCTTTATCGTGATATCAAAAAACGTAGTTCGCCATCATTCTTCCAGACTGGGTGTTTGTGCATGGCGGCGGTGAACAGGTCGGCATCCACCCAGCCGGAAAGCCAGGCTTGCAGGCGGGGGGAGGCTGTGGCTTTGAACCAGTCGGGCTCGACGGAGGCGAACTGGCGGACGAAGGGGAAGACGGCGATATCGGCCAGTGAGGGGTGCGGGCCGAACAGGAAATCGTTGTCCTCAAGCAAGGCCTCAAGCTCGTTCAGGAAGCTGCAGGCGGCGGTGCGGTGCTGCATCGGGTCGGCTTGTTCCTCGCAATATCGGTCCGGGTATTTGTGGCGGTCGAGATGCATCTTGAAATCGCTGTCGTTGCGCTCGATCAGCTCAACCATGTCGTCCAGATGCGCGGTGGCGGGATGCAGCCAGGCGGCCACATCGCTCTGCGAAAAGGCCCACAGCATGATGTCGAGGCTTTCTTCCAGCACCGAGCCGTCGGCGAACAGCAGCACCGGCACTGTGCCCTTGGGGGAGATCTCCAGCATCGCTGCCGGCTTGGCCTTCAGATCCACCTCGCGCAACTCGCACTGCACCTCTGCCAGCATCAGCGCCATGCGGGCGCGCATGGCGTAGGGACAGCGCCTGAATGAGAACAGGACAGGAAGGGGGGTGCCGAACATGCTGGCTTGCCGTCTAGTGCAGGCTGCCGGGAACGGCCAGCGTGAAGGCGGGGATCGGGGCTTCGAAGGCGGTGCCGTCGGCGGCCTTCATCCGGTAGCTGCCCTGCATGCAGCCGATGGGGGTATCGAGCACGCAGAAGCTCTTATAGGCGTGTTCGCCGCCGGGCGGGATGTCCGGTTGCTCGCCGATCACACCCTCGCCCTCGACCTCCTGCACCTGACCGTCGGCATCGGTGATGATCCAGTGGCGGCGCAGCAGCTGTGCGGAGATGCTTCCGGTGTTGCGGATGTTCACATGATAGATGAACACGAAACGGCCTTCGACGGCATCGGAATGTTCTTCGGCATATTCGGGTCGTACGTTCACATCGATCTGATATTGCTGTTCGCTCATGCCTGAAAGCGTAACAGGGAAAGCGGCGGATAAAAGGGCAAAAGAAGCAGGCTTATTCAGCCTGCTTCCATCGCCTTATTTGTCGCGAGGTTTACGCTTCGGGCCGCCGTGTCTGGCACCTGCCGGCTTGCCTGAACCGGGCTTGGAGCCGCTGCGCGTCGGGCGTTTGTCGCCGCCTCTGGCATCGGGTCTCGCCCTTCCGGGCTTATGGGAGAAAGTCTTGCGCTCAAAGGGTTTGCGGGCTGCACCCCCGATGCGCGAAATGTCCATCGGATGGCCGCAGACATGCACCTTCTTCAGGTCGCTGAACACATGGTTCGGCATGCCTTCCGGAAGGTCCACGGTGGAATAATCCTCATGGATATCAACCCGGCCGATGTATTCGCCGGACAGTCCGGCCTCGTTGGCGATGGCACCGACGATATGCGAAGCCTGCACGCCGTGTGCCGAGCCGACCTCGATGCGGAAGCGCTCCTTGCCGGCCTCGACATCGCGCGGACGCTCCACGCGGGCCGGACGTTCGCTGCGCGCAGGACGCTCACTTCTGCCTTCATAAGCCATGTCCGGACCGGTCTCGCGCTGCATGCGCTTGATGCTCGTGCGCTTGTCTTCGGGGATCTCGGGACGTGCCGGACGATCATGACGGCTGCGCTCTTCGATGTGCTTGTCGGCGGCTGAAAGCAGCAGCGGGGATTCGCCCTGCAGCATCTTGGCCAGTGCCGCAGCGATCTCCTGTGCCGGCACATCGTGTTCCTGTTCGTACTGCTCGATGATGGAAGCAAAGGACTCCAGACCGGCGCTTGCCAGGGTGTCGGTGATGCGCTGCTTGAATTCTGCGATGCGGCGATCGTTGATCTGCTCGGTGGTCGGCATGACCAGCTGCTCGACCTTCTGGCGCGTGGCGCGCTCGATGGCGGAAAGCATGCGCTGTTCGCGCGGGGCCACGAAAAGGATCGCGTCGCCCTTGCGGCCTGCGCGACCGGTACGGCCGATACGGTGCACATAGGATTCGGTGTCGTGCGGGATGTCGTAGTTGATCACATGCGAGATGCGCTCTACATCAAGGCCGCGTGCGGCCACATCGGTGGCCACCACGATATCCAGCTTGCCGTTCTTCAACTGACCGACGATGCGCTCACGCTGGTTCTGCTGGATGTCGCCGTTCAAGGCGGTTGCGGAATAACCGCGGGCTTCCAGTCGTTCGGCAACCTCGACAGTGGCCGTCTTGGTGCGCACGAAGATGATGACGCCATCGAACGGCTCGAATTCGAGAATGCGGGTCAGCGCATCCATCTTGTTCTTGCCGCTGACCATCCAGTAGCGCTGGTGGATGGTGGATGCGGTGGTGGTCTTCTGCTCGATGGTGACCTGTACGGGCTTGTTCAGGTGTGCCTCTGCGATGCGCCGGATCTGGCTCGGCATGGTAGCCGAGAAAAGCGCGGTCTGGCGGGTCTTCGGGGTGTGCTCGAGGATCCAGTCCACATCGTCAATGAAGCCCATGCGCAGCATCTCGTCGGCCTCGTCCAGCACCATGGCGGAAAGCGCATCAAGCTTCAGGGTGCCTCGACGGATATGGTCCATCACGCGGCCCGGCGTGCCGACGATGACCTGCGGGTTGCGTTTCAATTGGCGCAGCTGCACATCATAGCTCTGGCCGCCGTACACCGGCAGAACATGGAAGCCGGGGATATGATGGCCGTACTGCTGGAAGGCCTCGGCGACCTGGATGGCCAGTTCGCGGGTCGGTGCGAGTACCAGGATCTGCGGCAGCGTGGCATTCATGTCCAGACGGGAGATCAGCGGCAGCGCGAAAGCGGCGGTTTTACCCGTGCCTGTCTGTGCCTGTCCGAGTACGTCGTGCCCTTCGAGCAGCAAGGGAATGGTCTGTGCCTGGATCGGGGTGGGCTGCTCGTAGCCCAGCGCCTGGATAGCCTGCTGCATGGGTTCGCTTAAGCCGAGTTCGGAAAAAAGTTTGGGGTTGTTCATCGGGGTTCACCTGCGTTCAGGGTTCGGCCCTGATGGAGAAAAGTTTTGAAGTCAGGGTCGCTTATCTGTTTTAAAGGCGCCTTGCGGGGCGCATGGTAGCCGAACCCCCCCGATAAAGCACGGTACGGTTTAAGTCTTAAATTGTCAGTTGTCATTGTCTGTTGCGCGCATAAAGTCGGGGCATCGAGGTGCGCCATGTCCGACAACGATTTCGACCTGCTTATCATCGGTTCCGGTCCTGCCGGTCAGCATGCGGCGCTGCATGCGGCACGCATGGGCAAACGCGCCGGCATCATCGAACGCAAGCCGCGGATCGGCGGCGCGGGCCTGCAGACCGGCACCATTCCGAGCAAGGCGCTGCGCGAGGTGGCTTTTCTTGCCTCGAGATCGGGCCGGCGCGGCATGCGCGGCGCATTCGGCGGCGGGGTGCTCCGGCCGCACGGCCTGCTGGCCGAAGCTATCCGGCAGAAGGAGATGGTCATCGCCCAGCAGGAGTCGGTGATTCTCAATCGCCTGATGCGCAGCGGCGTGGCCCTGATTCCCGGCGATGCATGCTTTGCCGGCCCGCATGCGCTGGATGTGACAACCCCGAACGGCGAGGTGCGCCGCTTGAGTGCGGATGTCATCGTGCTGGCCACAGGTTCCAGACCGCGCCGTCCGGCCGATGTGCCTTTCGACCGCAAGGCGGTGCTGGATTCGACCTCCATCCTCAAGCTGCGTCATCTGCCCGGCTCGATGACCGTGGTCGGCGGTGGTGTGATCGCCTGTGAATTCACCTGCATCTTCGCTGCCCTCGGGGTCGAGGTGAGCGTGATGGACAGCCATGCTCAGGTACTCTCCTATCTCAGCGAGGATGTGGTGTCGGCACTGACCGATGCGATGCAGTCGATGGGCGTGCAATTCCGCATGAACAGCCGGGCCGCTGCCATCCGCAAGCAGGACGGGCAGGTTGTCGTCACGCTGCAGGATGGCGGCGAGATCGTCTCCGATGCGCTGCTCTACGCGCAGGGCAGGGAGCCGAACAGCAGCACCCTGATGCTGGAGCACGCCGGGGTGGATGTGGATGCCGGCTGGATCGGGGTGAATGAATTCTTCCAGAGCAATGTGCCGCACATCTATGCGGTCGGCGATCTGATCGGACGACCGGCGCTGGCCGCCACCGGCATGGAACAGGGAAGAATCGCCGTGATGCATGCTTTCGGCGAGAAGACGCCGCATATGGTGGACAATATGCCGATGGCCATCTACACGATCCCGGAGATCTCCTATGTGGGGAAAACCGAGAAGGAACTGCGTGCCGAGGGGGTGGATTATGTGGTCGGTCGCGGACGCTTCTCCGACAGCGCGCGCGGCCAGATCATCGGCGAGGAAACCGGCCTGCTGAAGCTCAATGTGGAGCGCGCCACTCGCAAGATCCTCGGTGTGCATATCGTCGGCGAATCTGCCAGCGAACTGATCCATATCGGGCAGCTGGTGATGAATCTGGGAGGCACGGTGACCGATCTGGTGCGCAATGTGTTCAACTATCCGACGCTGGCCGAATGCTACAAACTCGCAGCGCTGGATTGTCTGGCTGTGCTGCACCGCGAGCCGGCGGAACACGCTGAGAAGCAGGTCGCCGCTTTACAGGAATGAAGCCTCAGGCCCTAGCTTGCGAGATAGGCCTCGACCAGCGCGGCCTTGATGGCCGGGTGTTCTTCCAGTCTGGCGATGCCCAGATGTCTGAGCGCGATGGGTTTCAGGATGTCGTCGATTTTTTCCGCCTCCCATGCCTGGTGCAGTGCGTCGAAGTCCAGATGCCCGTCCGCCAGAAAGCGGCAGGCCAGTCCGGTCGGATGGGAAAACTCGACCGGTTCCATCACCATGACGTCGAATTCATAGGTGTGCGTGCCGATGCCGTTCTGCGCGCCGAGTTCGTGGTAGATGTAGTGCATCGGTTCGCCGTGACGCAGGCAGAGGTCGAGATCGATGGCTGCACAGGCGTCGATGAATTCGCCCTTGAAGCAGAATTCGACGTTCGCCATGACGCTGTTTCGCATGCTTCTCCCCTGTGGTTGTAGTCTGCGTCCGGGGTGGGTGGATGGTTTCCCGGAAGGCTCATGCTAGTCGCACCTGATGGACTGTCCACGCCGGCAACTGAGCGCACAAGAGTGTAATAGCCCCGCGATTTTCTGCGGGTTTTGCGGGGGCGCACAGGCTTGACACCATGCAATCTGTGTTGATAGTTACGCAACGGCTGAAAAGGGCTCTGTCATCTTTCGCCGTTTCTGAGGGAAACGTCACCACCGGAGGGGTCATGGGCGCAGAGTATCTCGCTACGCAATACGCACCGATATTTATATTTATCGTGATTGCTTTTGCCATGGGCGCAGCCCCGCTTGTGCTTACCCTTTTTGTTGCCACCCAGAAACCCGATGCCGAAAAACTCTCCGCCTACGAGTGCGGTTTCGAGGCCTTCGAGGACGCGCGCATGCAGTTCGATGTGCGCTTCTATCTGGTCGCCATCCTGTTTGTCATCTTCGATATTGAAACAGCTTTCATGTTCCCGTGGGCGGTGGTGCTGGACGCTATCGGCCTGTTCGGTCTGATCGAAATGCTGTTGTTCCTGTTCATCCTCGTGGTCGGTTATGTCTATGCCTGGAAGAAGGGGGCTCTGCAATGGGAATAGAAGGTGTTCTCAGTAAGGGTTATGTAACCACCACCGCTGACAAGGTCATCAACTGGGCGCGTACCGGTTCGCTGTGGCCGATGACCTTCGGTCTGGCCTGCTGTGCTGTGGAGATGATGCATGCCGGTGCCGCACGCTACGATCTGGACCGTTTCGGTATCGTGTTCCGCCCGTCTCCGCGTCAGTCCGACGTGATGGTGGTGGCAGGCACGCTGTGCAACAAGATGGCCCCGGCCCTGCGCAAGGTGTACGACCAGATGTCCGAGCCGCGCTGGGTGATCTCCATGGGTTCGTGCGCCAATGGCGGCGGCTATTATCATTATTCCTATCCCGTGGTGCGTGGTTGCGACCGCATCGTGCCGGTGGATATCTATGTGCCGGGATGCCCGCCGACTGCCGAGGCATTGCTCTACGGCTTCATTCAGTTGCAGGAAAAAATCAAACGCACCAATACGATTGCGCGGTAGGTATCGATGAGCGGTCAGGTGGATAATAAAGAGAACAAGCAGCAGGCATTTCCGGCGTATATGGATGCCCTGCAGAAGAAGTTCGGCAAGCAGGTGTTGTCGGTGTCCATGGGTATCGATATGCCGGTGGTCGTGCTGGGCTACCCGTGCATCGTCGAGGTGTGTCATTTCCTCAAGCAGCAGGGTTTCGAACAGATGGTGGACCTGTGCGGCGTGGATATGAGCGAATATCCGGGGCATGGTGCGAAGGATAAGCGATTTCAGGTGGTGTATCACCTGTTGAGTGTGCAGAACAACTGCCGTGTTCGCCTGAAGGTGCCGGTCAATGAGCGCGAGCTGGTCGGTTCCGTGGTCGAGGTGTGGCCGACGGCCAACTGGTTCGAGCGCGAGTGTTTCGATATGTACGGCATCATGTTCGTCAATCATCCCGATCTGCGCCGCATCCTCACTGACTACGGTTTCGAGGGCCATCCGCTGCGCAAGGATTTCCCGCTCACCGGTCGTGTGGAGATGTTCTACGACGATGCCCAGTGGCGCTGCGTGTACAAGCCGAACAAGGTGGAGAATCGCGTGTTGATTCCCAAGTCTTTCCCGGGGGTGGACCGTGGCTGAGATTAAAAACTACACCCTCAACTTCGGTCCGCAGCATCCGGCCGCGCATGGTGTGCTGCGTCTGGTCACCGAGCTGGACGGCGAGGTGATCGAGCGTTGCGACCCGCATATCGGTCTGCTGCATCGCGGCACCGAGAAGCTCTTCGAGTACAAGACCTATCTGCAGAACGTCCCCTATTTCGACCGCTTCGATTATGTCTCCATGATGGCCAACGAGCATGCTTATGCGCTGGCTGTCGAGAAGCTTCTCGACATCACTCCGCCGGAGCGCGCACAGTATATCCGCGTGATGTATGCCGAGCTGACCCGCATCCTGAACCACTGCATGTGGCTGGGTGCCGTGGCGCTGGATATCGGCGCGATGACCATCTTCCTGTACTGTTTCCGCGAGCGCGAGGATATCTTCGATTTCTACGAAGAGGTCTCGGGTGCACGTATGCATGCCGCCTATTTCCGTCCGGGCGGCGTGAGTAAGGAGCTGCCCGACGGGCTGCTGGACAAGATCAAGGACTTTACCGGGACCTTCCCCGGCTATGTCGATGAGTACGACACACTGCTCAAGGAAAACCGCATCTGGAAACAGCGTAATGTGGATATCGGTGTGGTGGACAAGGAAGCGGCATTGGCCTGGGGCTTTACCGGTCCGATGATCCGTGGCTCCGGTATCGCCTGGGATCTGCGCAAGACGCAGCCTTACGATGTCTATGACAAGATGGACTTCGATATCCCGATCGGTGTGACCGGTGACTGCTACGACCGATATCTGGTGCGTGTCGAAGAGATGCGTCAGTCCAATGAGATCATCAAGCAGTGTATCGCCTGGCTGTCGGCCAATTCCGGTCCGGTCAATGTGGATGATTACAAGCTGACGGCGCCGCCGCGTGCCTCGATGAAAGAGGATATGGAAGCGCTGATCCATCACTTCAAATATTTCTCCGAGGGTTACCATGTTCCCGCCGGTGAGGTGTATGCGGCAGTGGAGCACCCCAAGGGCGAGTTTGCCGTGTATCTGGTGTCGGATGGTTCCAACAAGCCCTACCGCATGAAGGTGCGCGCTTCCGGCTTTGCGCATGTGCAGGCGCTGGATTATATGTGTCGCGGCCACATGATTGCCGACGTTGTGGCCATCCTAGGCACACAGGATATTGTGTTTGGTGAGGTGGACCGATGAGACCGGCAGCGAACCCCGTGTTTTCCGATGCTCGTCTGGCGGAAATCAAATCGCTGGTCGAGCGTTATCCGGCCGCGCAGTCGGCATTGCTGCCGGTGCTGCATATGGCGCAGGAGGATTTCGGCTATCTGTCCATGCCGGTTCAACAGCTGGTGGCCGATACCCTCGGCGTGCGCCTGATGGCCGTGCGCGAGGTGGTGACCTTCTACACCATGTTCCGCGAGAAGCCTTGCGGCACATACCTGATGGAGGTGTGCACCAATGCCGGCTGCATGCTCAACGGGGCCAATGAACTGGTTGCTCACATGTGCGACAAGCTCGGCATCAAGGTCGGCGAGACCACGCCGGACGGTATGTTCACCGTGACCGAGGTGGAGTGTGCAGGTGCCTGTGCCGGCGCCCCGGTGGTGCAGATCAACAATGCCTACCATGAAAAAGTGGATGCCGCGCATATCGATGCCTTTATCGATAAAGCGCGTTCGAAAGGAGGTGCGGCATGATTTCCTCCGATCCGAAAAAGGTGAAGTCCATTTGCTTTGACCGCATTGCGATCAAGGATCAGACCAAGCTGTCGGTGGCCAGGGCCAACGGAGCCTACGAGTTCCTGCCGACCGTGCTGAAAGAGTTCACTTCCGAGAAGATCATTGCCGAGGTCAAGACCTCCGGCATCCGCGGTCGCGGTGGTGCAGGCTTCCCGACGGGCCTGAAATGGTCCTTCGTGCCGCGCAATACCGGCAAGCCGATCTATCTGATGTGCAATGCCGATGAGGGCGAGCCGGGTACCTTCAAGGACCGCGATATCATGCGTTTCGATCCGCATCTGCTGATCGAAGGTATGATCATGGCCGGGTTCGCACTCGGTGTGCACGATGCCTATATCTATATCCGTGGCGAATTCCTGCATGAGGCGAATGTGCTGGATGCGGCGATCCGCGAGGCCTATGCCGCGAATCTGCTCGGCGAGAACATCCTCGGCACCAAGTTCTCCATGAACCTGACCGTGCATCGCGGTGCGGGCGCCTATATCTGCGGTGAAGAGACCGCGCTCATCGAATCGGTGGAAGGCAAGGCCGGTCGTCCGCGCTTCAAGCCGCCATTTCCCGCTGTGGAAGGCTTCTACCGCTGCCCGACCGTGGTCAACAATGTCGAGACCCTGGCGACCATTCCCGCCATTCTGAAGTTCGGTGGCGAATGGCATGCCTCTATCGGCGTGGCCAACAATACCGGCATGAAGATCTTTTCCGTGTCCGGACATGTGAACAAGCCGGGTAACTACGAGGTGCCGCTGGGTACATCGCTGAGAGCCCTGATCGAGGATTGCTGCGGCGGCCTGCAGCACGGAACAGTTCCCAAAGCAATTATTCCGGGTGGTTCATCCTCCCCGTGGCTGACTGCCGAGCACTACGATATTCCGCTGACCTTCGACGATCTGGCCAAGGCCGGCTCGATGATGGGGTCCGGTGCGATCATCGTGATGGACGAAACCGCCGATGTGCTGGCTGTGGCCCGTCGTCTGGCGCATTTCTATGCGCATGAGTCCTGCGGTCAGTGCACGCCCTGCCGCGAGGGTACCGGTTGGCTGGAGCGCGTGCTGGTGCGTATCGAGGCGGGCAATGGCAAGCCGGATGATATGGATGTGTTGCGCGATGCTGCCAGGTTCATGGCCGGGCGGACGATTTGTGCGCTGGCTGACGGTGCTGCGGCACCGGTGCTGTCCGTGCTCAGGCACTTCCCGGATGCAGTGCGTGCCGGCATTGTGGAGAAAGCGGCATGACGACCCTGTATATCAATGACGTGGAAGTAACCGTTGCGCCGGGCACCAGTATTCTGGAGGCCTGCCGTGCTCAGCAAGTGAGTGTGCCTTACTTCTGCTATCACCCGGAATTGTCGGTGGCAGCGAACTGCCGTATGTGCCTGGTCGAGGTGGAAGGCTGGAACAAGCCTGCTGCGTCCTGCTGCACACCTGTTTCCGAAGGCATGAAGGTCCGTACCCAGAGCGAAAGTCTGGACAAGGACCACAAGATGACCATGGAGTATCTGCTCATCAATCATCCGCTGGATTGTCCGGTGTGTGATCAGGGCGGCGACTGCAAGCTACAGGACTACTCGATGGAATACGGTGCATCCAAGGGGCGGTACTCCGAGGGCAAGCGCGCCGTCAACGATTACGAACTCGGTCCGTTCGTTACCACCTCGATGACCCGTTGCATCCATTGCACCCGCTGCGTGCGCTTTGCCGACGAGATCGCCGGTACCGGCGATATCGGCGTGCTCAATCGCGGCGATCATATGAGTATTGCCGGAATTGTGGATGAGTGCCTGAGTTCCGAGCTCTCCGGCAACCTGCCGGATGTGTGTCCGGTCGGAGCGCTGCTGGACGGTCCGTCGCACGATGTGTCCCGACCGTGGGAACTGACCCGCCATCATTCGACCTGCACGCAGTGCCCGAACGGTTGCGACATCCAGATCGAATCGCGCGGTGCTGAAGTGATCCGCATCCAGCCGGTGGTGGACAGTCCCGAGCCGTGGTTGTGCGATCGCGGTCGTTATGTTTATGACGCATTCCGTTCCGAGCATCGCATTCTGACGCCGCGCATACGTGAAAAAGACGAGATGCGCGATAGCGGTTGGGATGACGCCGTGCAGCGTGCCGTCGAGCAACTGAAGGGCAAGCGCGTCGGCATGATTATTTCGCCGTTCTGGAGTGTGGAGGGCTATACCGCCATCCGCCTGTTGCGTGATCTGGCCTTCCCCGATGCGAAGGTCGCCTTCGATCTGCATCGCCGTGATATGCGTCCGTTCGCCTTCGAAGAGGGCTTTGTCGAGACCACGCAGCAGATCGAGGATGCCGATGATGTGGTGATCCTGGGTTGCGATCTGCGCCAGCGCCTGCCGCTGATGATGCAGCGCCTGCGTAAGCGTCTGGGTCGCGGCAAGCCGGTGACCCGTATCGGCAGTATGAACTACCGGACCAATGCGCAGATCAGCAATGAAGCGCTGATCAAGCCGCGCGACTGGGCGGCGGTGATCGCCCGTGCCATGCAGCAGGTGTCCGATCTGGGCAAGACCGCTGCGGGCATGAAGGAATGGATGGCTGCTGTGAAGGACCGTCATGAGGCAGGCAAGCTGCTGGCCGATGCCCTGATGTCCGAATCCTGCTCGCTGATCGTCGGTGAAGAGATCCGCTGCCATCCGGATGCCGCTGCGCTGATCCACGGTCTGGATCTGCTGATGCGCGGCTGCGGCCATGCCGAGGCAGAGGCCGACGGGCGCAACCTGGTTCCCGAGGGTATGAATGCACAGGTGCTCTCCGCCGTGTTCGGTGATGTTCGTGTCAGTGCCGGCGATATCTTCGATGCGGCCGCTGCAGGCAAGCTGGATGCGATCCTGCTGGTGGGCAGTGATCCGATCGGTGACGGTCTGTTCCCTGTGCAGGCGCGCAAGGCGCTGGATAATGTTCCGCTGGTGCAGATCGGCGCGATCGCCGGACAGATCAGTGGCGGCGCGCAGGTTATGCTGCCGGCTGCTGCCTACTCGGAGATCGAGGGTACCTTCCTGAATATGGAGGGCCGGGTTCGTGTGGCTGCAAATCCCATCACCACCGTCGGACAGGAGCGTCCGCTGTGGAAAGTGATGATGCGTCTGGTACAGGCGCTGGGATACGAGGTGCCGGTCATTAATCTGGAGGAGTTGCGTCAGCAGGTGGTTCGTTTCCTGCCGGAGCTCGGACAGGCCTGGCAGAGCGACAAGGTGGATACCTTCCTGATGCCGACCAAGCGCAACAGCAAGGCTGTCTATCAGCCGGCCAAGGCCGATCTGAGTCCGGCCGGGCTGGACGTGGTCAGCCGTTATTCATTGTACCGTGAGGGTGTGTGGGCCAGGGCAAGTGCGCTGCTGTCGCATGCCGGTGAGCTGCATGCTCTGGACGACGTTCTGGTGCATCCGGACACGCTGAAGGATCTCGGCCTTGGGGCCGGTGAGCTGACCGTGGTTTCCGAACTCGGCGAGCAGCGCTTCACAGTCGGTACGCGTAACGATGTGTCGCCGGGTGTGCTGTTTGTCGCCAAGCGCGGCGTGGCAGGCGATCTGTCCAATTCGGTCAGGGTTACCCTGCGCGGAGGTGCGGCATGACTTGGCTAGATACAGGTATCACCGCCGGCATCTGGGCGCTGGAGATTCTGGCGATCGCCGTGCCGGTGGCGCTCGGTGTGGCATATATCACCTACTTCGAACGCCGCGTGATCGGCTGGATCCAGGTGCGTAAGGGTTGCAACCGTGTGGGTTATGCCGGTCTGCTGCAACCGATCGCCGATGGTCTGAAATTGTTCATGAAGGAAACCATCATCCCGACATCGGCCAACAAGCTGCTGTTCGTGCTCGCTCCGATGCTGGCGCTGACGCCTGCATTGATTGCCTTTGCCGTGGTGCCGTTCGGCGAAACCACGCTGTTCGGTCTGTGGGATACCGTGCATGTCATGGCCATCGCCAACCTGAATGTCGGTGTGCTGTATGTGATGGCGATTTCCAGCCTGAGCGTGTACGGCGTGCTGATGGCCGGTTGGGCATCCAACTCCAAATACACCTTCCTCGGTGCGATGCGCGCCACCTGTCAGATGGTGTCCTATGAGATATCCATGGGCTTTGCCATTGTCTGTGTGCTGATGATGGCCGGCAGCATGAACCTCAACGAAATCGTGCATGCACAGGCCGGTGGCTTCTGGCACTGGTACCTGCTGCCGTTGTTCCCGATGTTTCTGGTGTATTTCATCTCCGGCTGTGCCGAAGTGGCGCGTACGCCGTTCGACCTGATCGAAACCGAAGAGCTGGTTTCCGGTTATTTCACCGAGTATTCCGGCATGTGGTTCGCCACCTTCTCGCTGGCCGAGTACGGAGCGATGATCCTGATCAGTCTGCTGACCTCCATCCTGTTCCTCGGCGGCTGGTATGCGCCGCTTCCCTTCCTGGATGTGATTCCGGGGACGGTGTGGCTGCTGGGTAAGACCTGCTTCCTGATCTTCGTGTTCATCTGGTTCCGCGCCACATTCCCGCGTTATCGTTACGATCAGATGATGCGTCTGGGCTGGAAGGTATTCCTGCCGCTGACCCTGATCTGGCTGGCCGTGATCGGTATCGCCATCTATACGCCGGGCCTGTCCGATATCATCAACTTCTGGCGTCCGGGGGTCGGAGCATGAGCCTGATCAAACGCGCCGTTAAAACCTGGCTGCTCGGCGAGCTGTTCATCGGCCTGATGCTGACGGGTAAATATCTTTTCAAGAAAAAGATCACCGTGGAATACCCGGAAGAGCGTACCTGGTTGTCGCCGCGCTTCCGCGGCCTGCATGCCCTGCGTCGTTATGAGAACGGCGAGGAACGCTGCATCGCCTGCAAGCTGTGCGAGGTGGTGTGTCCGGCATTGGCCATTCTTATCGAGTCAGAGGAGCGAGCAGACGGCACCCGCCGTACCACGCGCTATGACATCGATATGACCAAGTGCATCTATTGCGGTTTGTGCCAGGAAGCCTGCCCGGTGGATGCGATCGTCGAGACGCAGGAATTCGAGTATGCCTCGGAGACACGCGCCGCGCTTTACTACACCAAGGACATGCTACTTGCGGTGGGCGACCGCCAAGAGCCGCAGATCGCCGCGAATATCGCGGCCGATGCGCGTTACCGTTAGGTCGTCGGAGGATCGATGCTGGAATTAGCTTTTTTCTACATGTTTGCCGGACTGGCCGTGGTATCGGCGCTCGGCGTGGTACTGACCAGCAACACGATCCATTCCGTGATGTTCCTGATCTTCTGCTTCTTCAATGCGGCCGGACTGTTCTTTCTGCTCGATGCCGAGTTCATCGGCATCATCCTCATCCTGATCTATGTGGGTGCTGTGATGGTGTTGTTCATGTTCGTGGTGATGATGCTGGAAGTGAATTTCGCCAAGCTCAGGGAGGGTATGCTGCAATACCTGCCATTGGGCGGCATGATCGCGCTGGCGCTGTTCATCGAGATCATCGCTGCGACCGGCAGCGGGGTGTTCTCCCCTGAGGGTATCCCCGATCCGGGGCATGCCGCACAGAGCGTGAACAACACGGTGGAGATTGGCAAGTTGCTGTACACCAGGTACCTGCTGGGCTTTGAAATCGCCGCCATTATCCTGCTTGTCGCACTGGTGGGCTCCATCGTGCTGACCCTGCGCACCCGCAAGGACGTCAAGTATCAGAACATTTCCCGTCAGGTGAATGTGCGTCCGGAAGACCGTATGCATAAGGTGAAAATGTAATGGTACCTTTATCCTATTATCTGGCTGTAGCCGCCTGTCTGTTTGCGCTGGGCATCATCGGCCTGTTTCTGAATCGCAAGAACGTGATCGTCATTCTGATGTGTATCGAACTCATCCTGTTGGCGGTTAATGTGAATCTCGCCGCCTTCTCGCATTTCCTGCAAGATCTGGGCGGGCAAATCTTTATCTTCTTCGTGCTGACCGTGGCAGCCAGTGAAGTGGCTGTCGGTCTGGCCATTCTGGTGGCGTTCTACCGCAACCGCCGCTCGATCAATGTTGAAGATATCAACACCTTGCAGGGATAGGGGGCGTTTGTGGAGCACACATTGCTGAATACGACCGAACTGCTGGCCATTCCGGCCCTGCCGCTGATCGCATCGCTGATCGTCGGTCTGTTCGGCTGGGCCCTGAAGGAAAAGCTGTCGCACAGCATCACCACCGGCAGCGTGATGGTATCCGCCGCACTCTCCGTGCATGTGTTTACGCAGGTTCTGGGCGGCGCCAGCTTTTACGGCAACTTCTGGACCTGGATGCTGTCCGACACTTTCGTGGTTCCGGTCGGCATGATGATCGACCAGCTCACCGCCGTGATGATGATTACCGTCACCATCGTATCGGCCTGTGTGCACATCTACACCATCGGCTATATGCACGGCGACCCGGGCTACTCCCGCTTCTTCTCCTATATCTCCGGATTCACCTTCTCGATGCTGGTGCTGGTGATGGGCAACAACTTCTTCACCCTGTTCTTCGGCTGGGAAGCGGTGGGTCTGGTGTCCTACCTGCTGATCGGTTTCTGGTTCAGGCGTGAGAGTGCCAATTTTGCGGCACTCAAAGCCTTTATCGTCAACCGCGTCGGTGACTTCGGCTTCCTCGTCGGCGTGCTGGCCATCTGGTACTACTTCGGCACCTTCGATTACCGCGAGGTGTTCGCGCATGTGCCTGCGCTGATGGCTCAGGGGCATACCCTGCATTTCTTCGGCTGGGAGATGACCGCCATCACCTTCATCTGTCTGGCGCTGTTTGTCGGCGCGATGGGTAAATCCGGTCAGGTGCCGCTGCATGTCTGGCTTCCGGATTCGATGGAAGGCCCCACCCCGATTTCCGCCCTGATCCATGCCGCAACCATGGTGACCGCCGGCGTGTTCATGGTGGCCCGCTGCTCGCCGATGTTCGAGTATTCCGAAACCGCACTGGCCGCCGTGGTGCTGGTCGGTGCGATCACCGCCTGGATGTGCGCCACCATCGGTCTGGTGCAGAACGATATCAAGCGCGTCATCGCCTACTCCACCTGTTCGCAGTTGGGCTACATGTTCGTCGCCTGCGGCGTGTCCGCTTATTCGGTCGGTATCTTCCATCTGATGACCCACGCCTACTTCAAGGCGCTGCTGTTCCTGGCTGCCGGATCGGTGATCCATGCCGTGCTCGGCGAGCAGGACATTCGCAAGATGGGCCAATTGCGCAAGTACATGCCGATCACCTATATCACCATGCTGATCGCAGGCCTCGCGCTGGCAGGTATTCCGCCGTTCGCAGGCTTCTGGTCGAAGGATCTGATCATCGAATCGGTCGCCGCTCGCGAAATGGGCTGGATCGGTCAGTTCGCCTACTTCGCGGTGCTTTCCGGCGTGTTCATGACGGCCTTCTATACCTTCCGCATGTTCTTCCTGACCTTCCATAACTCGGATCGTGTGCCGGCCAAGACCAAGTCGCATCTGCATGAGTCGCCCAAGGTCATCACCGTGCCGCTGATACTGCTGGCCATCGGTGCGCTCGGTGCCGGTGCATGGGGCGTGCTCGGTCTGGATATCGCCAATCCCGAGATCGCTGAAGGCTTCTTCGGCAACTCGCTGTTCGTGATGGATCAGCACAATCCTCTGCTGATCCTCGCCGAGGAAGGGCACCACGGCTGGTACCAGTTCCTGGGCAGCGCGCCGTTCTGGCTGGCTGTCGGCGGTATAGGTCTGGCCTTTGCGATGTACTGCAAGGAAACCGATATGCCGGGCAAGTTCGCGAACGCCGCCAAGCCTGTTCATACCTTCCTGCTCAACAAGTGGTACTGGGATGAGCTGTATGAGCGCACTCTGATGCGCCCGGCCCAGTGTCTGGGCAATATGCTGTGGCAGAAGGGCGATCTGGCCATGATCGACAAGGGCTTTATTCACGGCGGCATCGTCGGAAGCGTGCTGGCCGGCATGGAGCGCGTGCGCAGTTCGCAGACCGGCTTCGTGTATCACTATGCATTCGCCATGGTGATCGGCGTGTTCGGGGCGCTCACATATCTGGTACTGAAGGGCTAGGGAGAGGAACGACGATGGATCTGAATAACGTTCTGGGCTTCCCGATTCTGACATGGAGCATCTTCCTGCCGACGCTGGGAGCCATCCTGATCTGGCTGTTCCTGAAAAACGACACCGCTGTTCGTTGGGCCTCGCTGGCTGTTTCCGTGGCGACCTTCTTCCTCACGCTGCCTCTGTGGTTGTCCTTCGACAACAGCACGGCGCATATGCAGTTTGAGGAATTCCACCCGTGGATTGAAGCCTTCCATGTGAATTACCGTCTCGGCGTGGATGGCATCTCGATGCCGTTCATCCTGCTGACCAGCATGCTGACCATCATCTGTATCGTTTCGGCGTGGGATTGCATCAAGACACGCGTGAAGGAATACATGCTGGCCTTCCTGATTCTGGAAACCACGCTGATCGGCGTATTCGCTTCGCTGGATGCCATCCTGTTCTATTTCTTCTGGGAAGCGATGCTCATTCCGATGTACCTGATCATCGGTATCTGGGGCGGCAAGGATCGCGTTTACGCCACCATCAAGTTCTTCCTGTACACCCTGGGCGGTTCGGTACTGATGCTGGTGGCCCTGCTGGCCATGTATTTCAAGGCCGGTCAGACCTTCGACATTCAGGCCCTGATGGCGTATCCGTTCGACTTCGACTGGCAGTTCTGGGTGTGGATCGGCTTCTTTGTGGCCTTTGCCGTGAAGGTGCCGATGTGGCCGGTGCATACATGGTTGCCGGATGCGCATACCGAGGCGCCGACCGCGGGCTCGGTGATCCTGGCCGGTATCCTGTTGAAGATGGGTGCATACGGTTTCTTGCGTTTCTCGCTGCCGATCTGCCCGGATGCCTCGCAGTATTTCGTGCCGTTCATCGTCGTGCTGTCGCTGATCGCCGTGGTGTACATCTCGCTGGTGGCGATGATGCAGACGGATATGAAGCGCCTGATCGCCTATTCGTCGATCGCGCACATGGGCTTTGTCACGCTGGGCACCTTCATGTTCACCCAGCAGGCGCTTGAGGGCGCTATCTTCGGCATGATCAGCCATGGCTTCGTGGCTGCCGCCCTGTTCCTTTGCGTCGGTGTGTTGTACGACCGCATGCATACCCGTGAGATCGGGGCCTATGGCGGTGTGGTCGGTGTGATGCCGGTGTTCGCTGCCGTGATGATGCTGTTCTGCATGGCCAATGTGGCCCTGCCGGGCGCATCCGCCTTCGTCTCCGAGGTGATGGTGCTGGCCGGTACGTTCAGCGCGGATCAGTTGTATGAGATGGTTATTTCCAGCAAATGGGTGGCCGTGGCCGCAGCCATCAGTGTGGTGCTGTCCGCCTGCTACACCCTGTGGATGTACAAGCGCGTGATCTTCGGCGATCTGGTCAAGGCCGAGGTCAAGGCGATGCCGGATATGAATATGCGCGAGTTCGCTTTCTTCGTGCCGCTTATTGTGCTGGTCATCTGGTTGGGCATCTACCCGTTGCCGGTACTGGATGTGATGCATGCATCGGTCGCCAACCTGATCGAACAGGCAACCAGCAGTAAACTGCCCGCCGCAAACGCGCTGGCGGCTGCCGAAATGCTGCAGCACGCTGTAGCCCACTGAGGATGATGCGATGACACCATTGAATTTCCCGCTTCCCAACGTTGTTCCGCTGATCCCGGAAATGTTCGTGGCCGTGATGGGCATGGGCGTGCTGATGCTGGACCTGTTCCTGCCCAAGGAGCGCAAGGTGATCGGTGGCTATCTCGCCATCCTGACCTGCATCATTGCCGGTCTGCTGACCGTGCAGATCGGTATGGCCGAGACTGTATCCGCTTTCTACGGATTCTTCGTGCAGGACCCGTTCTCCTCCTATGCCAAGCTGTTGATCTATGCAGGCACGGCACTGGCCGTGATTCTGTCGCTGGATTACATCAAGAACGAGTTCGGAGTCGGCGAATACTATTCGCTGATGCTGTTCGCCATGCTCGGCATGATGATCATGGCGTCTGCCCCGAACTTCGTGACCCTGTATCTGGGTCTCGAGTTGATGGCGCTGTGCACCTATGTGCTGGTCGGTTTCCAGCGCGATGTGCTGCGTTCCTCCGAAGCCGCGTTGAAGTACTTCATTCTGGGTTCCCTAGCTTCCGGCATTCTTCTGTACGGTATCAGCTTCCTGTACGGCGTGTCCGGCAGCTTTGATTTTGCCACCATCGGGGCAGCCATCGAGCATAGCGGCAGCGGAGCACACTTTGCCCTGCTGCTCGGTCTGGTGTTCGTGCTGGCCGGTCTGGCATTCAAGATCTCGCTGGCGCCGTTCCATATGTGGACACCGGATGCCTATGAGGGCGCACCGACACCGATCACCGCCTTCATGTCGGTGGCTCCGAAGGTCGCCGGTCTGGTCATCCTGATCCGCGTGCTGGCCGATGCACTTCCGGCGCTGAACGTCGAGTACGTCACTATCTTCTCCTGGCTGGCCGTGATTTCCATGGCAGTGGGTAATCTGGCCGCTATTGCACAAAGGAACATCAAGCGCATGCTGGCCTATTCGACCATCGGTCATATCGGTTTCATCATGCTGGGTGTGATCGCCGGAACCGCCGACGGCTATGCCGGCGTGCTGGTGTATATGACCATCTATCTGTTCATGAGTATGGGCGCCTTTGCCGTGATCGTGCTGATGAACCGCGAGGGTATCCAGGGCGAGTTGCTGGATGATTTCGCAGGTCTGTCCAAGGTCCGTCCGGGTTATGCGCTGGCCATGGGTCTTTACCTGTTCTCGCTGGCCGGTATCCCGTTCCTCGGCGGCTTCTGGGCGAAGTACGTGGTGTTCATGGCCGCCATCGAGGCAGGTCACCTGTATCTGGCCATCATCGCGCTGCTGTTCTCGGTGGTGGGAGCGTTCTATTACATCCGCGTCGTCAAATACATCTACTTTGACGAAACCCGCGTGGCCTTCGAGTTCGTGGAGAACCGCCTGATGCAGGCCACCGTTGCGGTCACTGCCGTTGCCGTGGTTGCCATCGGGTTGTATCCGCAGCCGGTGATCAATATCTGCAAGGCGGCCCTCGGCGGCATCATTTAGTTGTATTACCCGGTCCGGCCCACAGGCCGGGTCGGGGTCTAGGATCTGAAAGTGACCCTATATGACAATATATCCAAACAACACTTGCCAAGCGGACGTGTTCTGAGTATAAATCGCGCCCTTTCAGATTTAACGGGAGTAACAAAGCAATGAAAGCTGACATTCATCCGGAATACAAAACCTCCAAGGTGGCTTGCTCCTGTGGCAATACCTTTGAGACACGCTCGACCGTAGGCGACATTCATGTCGAAATCTGCTCTTCCTGCCATCCGTTCTACACCGGCAAGCAGAAGATCATGGATACCGAGGGTCGCGTGGAGCGCTTCTACCGCAAGTACGGCAACAAGCCGTCCGCTTAAGCGCGCACCGACAAAAGAACTGGAGTTACGATTATGTATGCAGTAATACAGACAGGCGGCAAGCAGTACCGTGTGCAGGAAGGCGATGTCCTGCGCGTGGCGAAGCTGGCCGAAGAGCCCGGCAAGCAGGTCACCTTTGACAAGGTGCTGATGCTCGGAGAAGGCGATGCCGTCAAGATCGGTGCCGATGCCGCCAAGAGCAGTGTCAGCGCAGAAGTGCTGGCCCAGGGCCTGGGCAAGAAGGTCGAGATCTTCAAGAAGCGTCGCCGCAAGCATACGCAGCGCACTATGGGCCATCGTCAGGCTTTCACCGCTGTGCGCATCACCGCTATCGGTGCTGCCGCCAAGAAGGCTGCGCCTGCCAAGGCTGCTGCTGTCGAGGCACCTGCAGAAGCCGAAGCCAAGCCTGCCGCTAAGACGCCGGCAGCAAAAAAAGCAGCTGCTAAGAGCGCAGAGGAGTAAAGCATGGCACATAAGAAAGCAGGCGGTTCATCCCGCAACGGACGCGACTCAAACGCCAAGCGCCTTGGCGTAAAGAAATACGGCGGCGAGAATGTCATCGCCGGTAACATCCTGGTTCGCCAGCGCGGCACCAAGATCCGTCCGGGCGACAACGTCGGTTGTGGCAAGGATTTCACCTTATTCGCACTGGTTGATGGTCAGGTGGAGTATTTTCAGAAGGCCGGCCGCACGACTGTGCGTATCGCTTCCTGATTATCCCATCCCCGCAATGTTCGAAGGGCGCGAGCAATCGCGCCCTTTTTGCTTTTGCAACAGCTTACAAAATCCGGCGTATGCGTGCATGATTTTGCCGGTTCCTGCATCTGCTGCACGGAGACCCGCAAGGGAATCCATATGTATAAGAAGGTCAGCGTTGAGTTATGCGATTTATTGATGAAGTGAATATCGAGGTTCGGGCCGGTAACGGCGGTTCCGGCTGCGTGGCTTTCAGGCGCGAAAAATATGTGCCCAAGGGCGGTCCGAACGGTGGGGACGGCGGTCGTGGCGGGCATGTGATCCTGCTGGCCAGTACCCGCAAGAACACCCTGCAGGAGCTGTATCTGCGCAAGCGCCTGTTCGCCAAGAACGGCGAGCAGGGCAAGGGCTCGGATATGCACGGGCGCAATGGAGAGGACATCGAGATCGAGGTGCCCGTGGGTACCATGGTGCGCAATGAGGAAGGCGAGTTGCTGGCCGACCTGAAGGTGGAAGGCGAACGCTATATACTGGCGCGCGGCGGTCAGGGTGGTCTGGGCAATGCACGCTTCAAGACAAGCACCAATCAGGCACCGCGTTATGCACAGCCGGGTGAGCCCGGTGAAGAGGGCAGGCGCAAGCTTGAGCTCAAGGTGATGGCTGATGTCGGTCTGGTCGGTCTGCCCAATGCCGGCAAATCGACGTTTCTGGCGCGCATCTCCAATGCTCGTCCCAAGGTGGCGGATTATCCGTTCACCACGCTGAAACCCATTCTCGGCGAGGTGTTCACCGACGATTCGGATGCCTTCGTGGTGGCCGATATTCCCGGGCTTATCGGAGGGGCACATGAGGGCAAGGGGCTGGGTATGCGTTTCCTGCGCCATGTCGAGCGCACCAAGGTGCTGTTGCATCTGGTGGATGCCGCCAGCCTCACTGGCGCCGGTATTGCGGAGCAGATCGCCGAGGTGGAGGAAGAGCTGAAGGGCTATGGCGGTTCAGTCTGGGAAAAGACGCGGTTGCTGGTCATCAACAAAATCGATGTGCTAGATGATGAACTGCGCGCCGCTGTGCTGGCCGAGGCAAAGGCCAGCGGCCTGACCTGCTACATGATTTCTGCAGTCAGCGGAGAGGGTGTGCCGGCGTTGCTGCATGCAGCCTATGGTGAGGTGAAGAAAATGCGCGAATCAGAGGTGACCGAAGAGTGATCCGGCAACGCTCCGATATTGCCCGTGCGCAACGCATCGTGGTCAAGATCGGCAGCTCCCTGCTGGCCGCCGGCGATGCCGCAGGTGCGGCCGATGGCGGTGTGCAGATGGCTCGTGTGCAGCGCTTTGCAAACGAGATCGCAGCACTGCACGCCCATGGCAAACAGGTGATCGTAGTGTCGTCCGGGGCTGTGGCGCTGGGCCGGGTGCATCTGGGTTGGGTGAGCCGCAAACTGTCCGTGCATGAAAAACAGGCGGCGGCGGCCATCGGCCAGCCCTCGCTGATGCATGCCTATAAGCAGGCCTTTGCCGGGCACGGTATCGGGGTGGCGCAGATGCTGCTGACCGGCGACGATCTGCGTAACCGCCGGCGTTATCTCAACGCCAGCAATACCGGCGAGACCCTGCTTTCAGCCGGCGTGGTGCCGATCGTCAATGAGAACGACACCGTGGTGGTGCAGGAAATCAAGTTCGGGGACAATGATAATCTGGGGGCGTTGGTCAGCCTGCTGCTGGATGCTGATCTGCTGGTCATCATGACCGATGTCGATGCCTTGTACGATGCCAATCCGGCGACCACCCCCGATGCTCGTCGCATCGGGCTGGTCGAATCACTGACCCCCGAAATTCTGTCCATGGCCGGAGAATCGGGCAGCAGTTTCGGTACTGGTGGCATGGCGAGCAAATTAAAGGCCGCGCGCATTGCCACGCGCGGCGGTGTGGCCACGGCCGTGGTCAGCGGCGATAAACCCGGCATGCTGGCTGCATTGATCCGCGGGGATGATGTCGGCACCCTGTTTGTCTGCGGTGGCGACAGGCAGAGCCGCCGGCAGCACTGGATCGCCGAGGTTCTGCACCCTGCCGGGCGTATCGTGGTGGATGCCGGTGCGGCACGCGCCGTCGTCGAGCATGGCGCGAGCCTGCTACCGGTGGGTGTGCGTGCCATCGAAGGTGCGTTCGACAAGGGCGAATGCGTCGAGATCGTTGCAGGCGATGCGGTAATCGCACGCGGCCTTTGCAACTACAGCGCCGAGGAGATGCGCAGGCTGGCCGGTGTGGCCAGCGAGGATATTGAACGACTGCTCGGGTACCGGGATTTTTCGTCGGTGGTGCACCGCGACAATCTGGTATTGCTGGGCAGTAGAGAGGGGTCGAAACGATGACGACAACACATACGGTGCAGCAGATCATGCAGCAACTGGGCGAGCAGGCCAGGCAGGCTGCCGGAACCATGCGCATGGTGGATACCGAGGCCAAGAATTCCGCGCTGATGAAGGGCGCGGCACTGCTGGCGCGCGAAAAGCAGGAGATCATCGCAGCCAATGCGCTGGATATGCAGGCGGGGCGCGACAACGGGCTGGATGCAGCGATGCTGGACCGCCTGGAGCTGACCGCCTCGCGTATCGAGGCCATGGCGCTGGGTCTGGAGCAGATCGCGGCACTGCCCGATCCTGTCGGCGAGATCAGCGATCTGGTGTTCCGTCCTTCCGGCATCCAGGTCGGCCATATGCGCGTGCCGCTCGGCGTGATCGGCATCATCTATGAGTCGCGTCCGAATGTGACTGCCGATGCGGCGGCACTGTGTCTGAAATCCGGCAACGCGGTGATCCTGCGCGGCGGCTCCGAGGCGATCCATTCCAATCGTGCGATCGCCGGCGTGTTGCGTCGTGCGCTGCTCGACTGCGGTCTGCCGCAGGATGCCGTGCAGCTGGTCGATTCCACCGACCGTGCGCTGGTCGGTGAATTGATCAAGGCGGAAAAGTACGTTGATGTGATCATTCCGCGCGGCGGCAAATCGCTGATCGAGCGTATCTCGGCGGAGGCGCGCGTGCCGGTGATCAAGCATCTGGACGGCATCTGCCATGTGTATGTGGATAGCGCCGCCGACCTGCAGATGGCGACGAAGATCGCCGTGAACGCCAAGATGCATCGTACCGGTGTGTGCAATGCCATGGAGACCCTGCTGGTGCATGCAGCAGTGGCCGGCGAGTTCCTGCCGGTCATGGCCGAGGCACTGGACAAGGCCGGCGCCAGCCTGCGCGGTTGCGCGCGAAGTCGCGCGCTGGTGCCTTCCATGCAGGCGGCGACGGATGCCGATTGGGATACCGAATACCTTGATGCCATCCTCTCGGTGCGTGTGGTGGACAGTCTGGATGAGGCCATCGCGCATATCGCGGCGCACGGTTCCGCGCATACCGAGAGCATCATCACCGCCGACTACGCGGCGGGTATGCGTTTCCTGCGCGAGGTGGATTCCTCCTCGGTGATGTGGAATGCCAGCACGCGCTTCGCCGATGGCTTCGAATACGGTCTGGGTGCCGAGATCGGCATTTCCACCGATCGTCTGCATGTGCGCGGGCCGGTGGGGTTGCATGGGTTGACCACGCAGAAGTGGATCGTCCTCGGCCATGGCGAGATTCGGGGTTGACCGCTATTTGCCCCGTGGCGGCGTTGCTGCTGTGCTCGAATGTTCACGTACCGCCGGTACGCACCGCTGCTGCGCGCATCGCGCCTTGCCACGGAACAAATATCGGCCAACCGGTTGTTCCAGGAACCAAGGGCGTTTGACTCGGTCAGTGAAGCGCATCGGGTTGTTCGGCGGGAGTTTCGATCCGCCGCATATCGGGCATGTTGCGTTGGTTCATGCGGCGCTCGCCGGGCTACGGCTGGATGAGGTATGGGTGATTCCGGCGGGGCTGCCGGTACATCGTACGCTGTCGGATCGCGCTACCCCTGCTGACAGGCTGGACTGGATGCGGCGCATCTTCGCCGGAGATCGACGGGTCCGGGTGATGGATTGGGAGGTGGCGGCGGATACGCCGACACCGACGATCGTCACCCTGCGGCGTTTCGCGGCTGCATGTCCGGAAGTACATGGCGTGTTGCTGCTTGGTGCGGATGCCTTTGCCGGCATGGACGGATGGGTGGATTATCCCGAACATGCAGGCCAGTGTGATGTGGCTGTGTTCGGGCGCGCGGCGCATCAGCCTGCGGGCGATGCGGCGGCGGCGTTCGGCAGCATGTCGCTGCAAGCATGGTTGAACGGGTCTGCAGGATGCGGCCGGCGGGTGGATATGGATGTGGCATTGCCGGAAGTGTCGGCAACCGGGGTGCGACGCATGGCGGAGCATGGAGAAAATCTGGCGGGCATGGTGCCTGAATGTGTGCGTCGGGAAATTGAACAGGCTTATGCCGGACCGGCGGCCTGAGGAGAGCAAGTGAATCAGTCTATTGAGAAGATGAGCAGCGACGTGGTTGCGGCGCTGGAAGACAAGAAGGGCAGCGATGTGCTGGTGATCCGCGTGGAGGGACGTTGCGCGGTGACCGATCGTTTCGTGCTGGCCACCGGGCGCAATGCACGCCAGCTGATGTCCATGGCGCAGGCCGTGTCCGAGGTGGCGCATAAATATGGTTTTGCGGCACACATCGAAGGGCGCGAGGCAGCCGAATGGCTGCTGATCGATATGGGCGACATCGTCGTCCACCTGTTCCTGCCCGAGGTGCGCGAGTCCTTCCAGCTTGAGCGCCTGTGGCAGCAGCCCGGAGCCAGTCACGCAGCTGCGGAGCCAGTCGACGCGCAGTGAAGCTGCGCCTGATCGTCGTCGGGCGGAGAGCGGCGGAACTCGCCGATTTCGAGGCCCGCTTTGTGCAGCGCTTAAGCCCGTTCGCACCCTGCACGGTGATAGAGCTGCCCGACGGCAAGGGCAAACAGGCCACGCAACGCAAGCAGCAGGAGGCAGCCTCTATTCTGGATAAGGCGGGTAAGGGTTTCGTGCTGTTCGACGAGCACGGCAGACAGATGACCAGCATGCAATGGGGCGAGTGGTTCGCTCGGCAGCAGGGCGATGCCCAGCTGGATTTCGTGATCGGTGGCGCCGATGGCGTGCACGAGTCGGTGAAGAGCGCGGCCTCGGCCACATGGGGGCTTTCACGGCTGACCCTGCCGCACCAGCTGGTACGGGTGATCGCCCTGGAACAGTTCTACCGCGCGTTTTCCATCCTGCGCAATCATCCCTATCATCGTCCGTGATGTTTTTGTCCCGGCTTTTCTGTATCTCCCTGCTGCTGTTCGCAGCAGCGCCTGCTGATGCCGCCGATACCGCTGCAAAGCTGGAACAGGTCCGCCAGCAGCGCGTCGAGGTGCAGCGCATCCGCGAGCAACTGGAGGCGCAGCTCGGCACGCTCGGTGCCGAACTCAAGGGTGCGGATACGGCGGTTGTCGAGGCAAGCAGTGAGGCAAGGCAGGCCGGCGACAGCGTGAAACGAGCCGATACCCGCATCGCCGGGCTGAAGCTGCGGCAGGAGGAATTGCGCGGGCGGATGCTGCGCCTGCAGGAGCATATGCAGCGCGAGGCGGCCATGGCGTATCGTCAGGCGGATCGTCCGTCGCTGTGGCTGGATATGTTGTTTGATGCCAATGTCGCCGATATGCCGCACCGTCAGTTCCTGATGTCGCGGCTGGTGCACAAGCAGCAGCAGGATCGAGCGGAATTCGCCGAGGCGCGGCAGGCCCTGGCCACCACGCAGGCGGATATTGAGGTGCAGCGCCGTGAGTTGGATGCCCTGCGTCTGGCCAAGCAGCAGCGGCTGGACGAACTGCGGCAGGCCAGAGCGGGGAAACGGGCGCTATGGGAGAAGGTCAAACAGGATGCCGGCCTGAAGGCCGAGCGCGATAAGCAACTGGCGCGGCAGGAGCAGGGCCTGAAAAAGCTGCTTGCCGGCGTCGGCTCCACCCTGCTGAACACCGATAATGCCGACGAGTGGACGCCGATGCGGCAGATGAAGGGCAAGCTGGCGTGGCCATTGGATGGTAAGGTCGTCGCAGCCTTCAATTCGCCGACCGCACCCGGCCGCCCGAACCTTGCAGGCATTCAGCTTGCCCCCCGCCAGAGCGGCGGGCAGGTTAAGGCGATTGCCGCCGGGCAGGTGCGATATGCCGACTGGTTCGGGGGTTATGGCCTGATGCTGATTGTCGATCACGGCGATGGGTTGATGACGGTGTATGCGCACAACGATGCCCTGTATAAGCGTGCCGGTGACTGGGTGGCTGAAGGTGATGTGCTTGCCGATCCGGGCAATACGGGTTGGGTGCAGCAGACGCGGCTGTATTTCGAGGTGCGCGATAAGGGCAGACCGTCGAATCCCTTGCACTGGTGTCGCCGCAAGGGCTGATCCGGCAGTGTGCATGGCGATGTCCGTTCAGGGGGATTTGTTCCACCTCACGGAACAGGCTCCCGGCGTGCATCATGCTGCCGGAGCGATGATGGGATACGATGGCACCGCTGTGCGATGCCGGATGAATTTGAAAACAGGATGGTGTTATGGGTGTGAGCGTGCGCAAGGTTGTCTGGATGCTTCTGGTGGTTGTGCTGGCCGGTGGTGGCGTGGTCTTTTTGCAGAGCGAGCGGGCCGAAGCGGTCTCCGCTACCAACTACGAGCAGTTGCAGAAGTTCTCCAAGATCATGGAAATGGTGCGCCGCTCCTATGTCGAGGAAGTGAGTGATGAGAAGCTGATCGACGGTGCGCTCTCCGGCATGCTGAGCAGCCTCGATCCGCATTCGGTCTATCTCGACAAGGAGATGTACAAACAGATGCAGGTGGATACCACCGGCAAGTTCGGCGGTCTGGGTATCGAGATCACCGCAACCGAAGGTGCGATCCGTATCGTCACCCCGATTGAGGATACGCCTGCTGACCGTGCCGGCATCAAGGCCGGTGATATCATCATCAAGATCGACGATCTGCTGACCCGTGATATGTCGCTGCCCGAGGCGGTGAAGCTGATGCGCGGCAAGCCGGGAACCGAGATCACGCTGACCATCGTGCGTAGTGGTGAGGCCCAGCCTCTGGAGATCAGGATCGTGCGCGACATCATCAAGGTGAAGTCCGTGAAGAGCGATTTCGTGGCTCCTGGCTATGCCTATCTGCGCATCACCCAGTTCCAGGAACGCACTGGCGAGCTGCTCAAGGCGGATATCGATGCGCTGAAAAAACAGGCCGGTGGGCATCTGTATGGTGCAGTGCTTGATCTGCGCAACAACCCGGGCGGCCTGCTCGACCAGGCTGTCTCGGTGTCCGACCTGTTCCTCGACAGGGGCGGGATTGTCAGCACCAAGTCGCGCACCGGACGCAACCTTTCCTTCCAGGCGCAGACCGGCGATGAGCTGGACGGTGTGCCGCTGGTCGTGTTGATCAATAACGGTTCGGCCTCGGCTTCCGAGATCGTGGCAGGTGCATTGCAGGACAACCATCGCGCCGTGCTGATCGGTGCACAGAGTTTCGGTAAGGGCTCGGTGCAATCCGTGGTCGGTCTGCCTGACGGCTCGGCCATCAAGTTGACCACGGCGCTGTATTACACACCGAGCGGACGTTCCATCCAGGCGACCGGTATCGTGCCGGATGTGCCGGTGGAAGAGGTGCGTATCGCCCGTGAGGACGAGGATAAGAAAGCCAAGCCGACGCGTGTGTTCGAGCGCGATCTGAAGGGCCATCTGAGTAATGCGGGCAGGGCTGCCGCGCAGGGCAAGGCTGACGAAGTGCAGGGCAAGGCTGACGAAGTGCAGGGCAAGGCTGACGAAGTGCAGGGCGAGCCGAGCGAGGCTATGCAGAAGCGTCTGGAGCAGGATGTGTATCTGCAAAGGGCGCTGGATCTGCTGCGCGGCGTGCATGCCATCGAAGGTATGGCGGCGCGCTGAACCCGGTAAGCGGACAACAGGGTTAAGGGATGAGCCGACGGTCGCGCCCGGTATGGGTGTATGCCCTGCTTTCAGGCCTGCTTACCGTGCTCCTGCTGACCCTGTGGCTGGCCGGTAATGGTGGCGACGAGGCGGTTAGAAAGCCTGTAGCAGCGCCGCAGGCAAAGGCACCTGCCGTGGTTTTCGAAGAGGCTGTGCCTGAGGTCGAAGTTCCGGTGGCCCCCGAGGAAGAGGCGACCCCGGAGCAGGACTCTTCTCCCGCAACGTCGCCGGAAAAGCATCGCGGCATTGCGCTGATCCTCGATGATGTCGGTTATGATCTTCCTGCCCTCAAGCGTGCGATTGCGCTGAAAATACCCATGGCGATCGCCATTCTCCCTGAATCTCCGCATGCCGCCGAGGCTGCGGAACTGGCCCATAAGGCCGGTTATACGGTCATGCTGCACATGCCGATGGAGCCGGGAAATCCGCGCTACAGCAAGCAAATGGACAACGCTTTCATTCGTGTCGGCATGAACCGCGAAGATGTGCGCCGCAAAATGCATGATGCCTTGATCCGGGTGCCGTATGTTCAGGGAGTGAACAACCATATGGGTTCAAGGCTGACTGCTCTGGAGCAGCCGATGCGCTGGGTCATGGAGGTGTGTCGCGAGCAGAAGCTGTTCTTTGTCGATTCGCGAACCAACAAGGATTCGGTTGCCGCCAGCATGGCCGAGCAGGCCGGGCTGCGCTGGGGGCAGCGACAGGTATTCCTCGATGACAGCGTGGAGCCGGATTTGCTAATGAAATCATGGCTTAAAGCCAGAAAACGACTGGCCAGCAGCGGTATGGTGATCGTCATCGGGCACCCGCATCGTGAAACACTGGATTTCCTTGAGCATCAAGTGAATGCCTCCGACCGGGAGGCGATGGTGCAGATCGGCTCGCTATTATCCCCGATGCAGCATACGCTCGGCCACCCGTCCGGTGGTTGAGCGGCAGACAGGTGTTTGACTGCCCAGCCTGCGGCGGGAAGAATTGTGCAACACCGACAAGAGGTTCGAGCCTTTGATTCCAACGAATAATAATCATGCATCGAAACAAGCCGTGGATCGCAGCCTGCGAAGCCTGATCGTGCTTGCCTGTCTGGCGCTGTGCATACCCTCAGCAAGCGCTGCAACGCTGACAGCGGATTCCGCAGCGCAGCTCGCTTCGCTGGGTCAGGCAGAAGGTGCGCGTGCGTTGCAAATGCTGGCCAGTGCCGATGATCCGCTGGTGCACGAAATGCGGCCGTCCGATCTGGCGATCCTGAAGGCTACAGGGGCGCTGCGCGCCGGCGAGCCGGAGCAGGCTATTTCCACACTGCAGGAGGCGCGCAAGCAGGATGGCGCGCTGCAGGACGATCCGCTGGCGGCGATCATCGAGGCCGAGGCATATCGCCGTTCGGCCATTCGTGCTGTTGCCCGTGCCGGTCAGTACGCGCGTAACCTCAGCGGTGAGGAGCAGCGTCTGCAGGAAGCCGATCTGTCGCCCGGCATGGCCGAGGCCGATCAGCGTCTGCGCGCCTTCATGGAGCATGTCGATGGCCTGTCAGGTGTGCCGCTGGCCCTGCTCGATGTGGGCAGCGATGTGAAGAGCGTGTTTCTGGTCGACAAAAGCCGTTCGCGGATGTTCGTTTACGAGCGTGATGCCAAGGGCGCATGGCAGCGCGTGGCCGATGAGTATGTGGTGACCGGAACCAAACCCGGCGACAAGCTGGTGGCGGGTGATCTGCGCACACCCAACGGCGTGTACCGTTTTGTGAAGAAGCTCAGCGGTGCCGAGCTGGAGGACCGCTACGGTCCGGTGGCTTTTCCGATCGACTATCCGAACGAGCTCGACCGCCTGAACAACAAGAACGGCAGCGGCATCTGGATGCATGGCTATCCGAGCGGCGTGGACCGTCGTCCGCCGCGCGATACCAAGGGTTGCTTTGCCCTGCCCAACGAGCGTCTGCTGGCCATCGCCGGACATGTACATCTGGGACAGAGCTGGGTGGTGGTCGGCGAGCATTTTGCTTTCGTTGACGGCAAGGCCCGTGATGCGCTGCGTGATGAGGTGCTGGCCTCGCTGAATGCATGGACAAGGGACTGGTCTTCGCGCAACAGCGATGCATATCTGGCGCATTATCATCCGCAGTTTCACAGCGAATGGCGCGATCTGACTGCATGGTCGGCCTACAAGCGCCGGGTGAATACATCCAAGAGCTATATCAACGTCACGCTGGACGATGTCACTCTGATCCGTGTGCCCGATCCTGTCGGGTTCGGTGAAATGGTGGTCGCTGATTTCAATCAGCACTATGCCTCCGACAGCTATGCCGATACAGGTCGCAAGCGCGTGTATCTGGTGCGCGATACCAAGACCGGTCCGTGGCGCATCCTGCTCGAACAGGCCGTGGGACAATAATCCGTGTCCGGGGCTGACGACAAGCCGGTCGCCGGGATCAAGGATCACGCATCCCGCCGCGTACATCAGCTGGCCGAAGAGAATCGTCAGCTTCGTCAGTATGTCGCCGAGGTGATGGACAGGCTGCGTGAAAACGAACGTCTTTTCGCGCGCCTGTTCGATCTCGAGTCCAAGGTGCTGGCCTCATCCGATCCCGAGGATCTATGCTTTGCCCTGCTGCGCGGTCTGCGCAGCAATTTTGAACTCGATATGGTGCGTTTCTGGTTCTCCCGCTCCAGCTTCATCGGCGGACGACAGATGGACGGTGTCTCCGAGCGCGATCTGGTGTGGCTGGAGAAGTGCGAGATCGAGCGCATGGGCCTGAATCAGAAGCATGTCTGGCTGATGCAGCTTTCCGACGACAAAGGCTTCGACTGGCTGGAGGGGCGCGACCACCATCTGGCTTCAATGGCATTGCTGGTGCTGGGTGATCTGCAGCGTCCGTTCGGCGTGCTGGGTCTGGGCTCGGTGGATGGCGAGCGTTTCCAGCCTGGCAAGAGTGCTGATTTCCTGCAGCATCTGGCCCAGGTGGTGGGATTGTCGCTGGAGAATGCCGTGTCGCGCGAGCGTCTGGCGCGCCTGGCCATCACCGATTCACTGACCGGCAGTCACAACCGTCGCTTTCTGCAACCGCATAGCCATCAACCGCTCTCAAAATGGTTCGGTCAGGGCGTGGATGTCTGTTGCCTGTATATCGATGTGGACGATTTTAAATCCCTCAATGACCGCTTCGGTCACGAGGCCGGCGATGACGTGCTCAGCAAACTGGCCTCCACCATCGCTGGAATTGCGCGGGCGCAGGATCCTTTGATCCGCATGGGCGGCGACGAGTTCGCCCTGCTGCTTCCCGGCTGCCCGCTGGACAAGGCGCAGACGATTGTCGGCAAGCTGATCGAGCAATGCAATGCCATCCTGACGCACGATCAGCGCATCAGTGTTAGTGCTGGCCTGGCCTTTGCCTCTGCCGCAGATGACAAGCGGGTCAAGGAGCTGATCGGCGATGCCGATCAGGCGATGTACGTTGCCAAGGCGCTGGGCGGTGGGCGTTTTGAGCTGGCCGGCCGGAGCGGGTGAATGATGGGCGCGGCTGTATGAAGGCCGGAGCCGAATGAAACTTTCCGGGGCGATTGTCGCCTTTCTCAGGCAGATGCGGGACGTCCGTCTCGCCTCGCCGCACACGGTGGATGCCTACCGCCGTGATCTTAAATCCTTTATCGCCCTGACCGGTGAAATGCCGCTTGCCGATGTGCGGCGCTCGCATGCGCAGGACTGGCTGGTGGCGCAGCATGCCGCAGGCCGGGCGCCTGCCAGTCTGGCACGGCGGTTGTCCGCGCTGCGCAGCATGTTCGATGCTGCGGTGCGCGCCGGCTGGTGCGATGCCAATCCCACCGATGGCATGACCCCTCCGAAGAAGGCCAAACGCCTGCCGCGCACCCTTTCTGCTGAACAGACGGCCCTGCTGCTCAACCCCACAGATGCAAGCAGCGATCTGCGCGATGCGGCGCTGCTTGCGGTGATGTACGGCTGCGGCCTGCGTGTGTCCGAGGCGGTGGGGCTTGATCTGGGTGATATAGATATGCCTTCCGCCGAGCTGCGTGTGCGCGGTAAGGGGGGCAAGGAACGCATATCGCCGATGGCCGAAGGCGTGAGTCGTTTGCTGGATGACTATCTGCAGGAGCGTCTGGCCAATCCCGATATGCATGTGCATGCGCTGTTTCTCAATCGCTCGGGTGGCCGCCTTACCACGCGCAGCGTGCAACGCATGCTCAAGACAAGGGCGCTGGCTACCGGGGCCGATTCAGCCGTCACCCCGCATCGCCTGCGCCACTCCTTTGCCACGCATCTGCTGGCCGGAGGGGTGGATCTGCGCGCCATTCAGGAACTGCTCGGACATGCCTCGCTGTCCACCACCGAGCGCTATACACATCTGGATATCGACAAGCTGACCGGCATCTACGATGCGGCGCATCCGAGGGCAAGAAAGCACTGAGCAGACTCCGCTGTGGCTGGAGCGCAACATTGTTGCCGGTACCGGCTTGCAAGCCAAGCATGCTCGTCTACACTGATTTGCAGCACTGGTGTTCGGGTTTCTTCGGTGCACTTTCAACGAGGAGGTTTCTATGTTTCAGACTTTCAGAATGATGTCTCTGGCGACGATGTTTGCAGCACTGTTCGTGATAGCGATTCCATCGGCCGTGGCCAGCGACTACACCACCGGTGTTGCCGATAAATTCGCCCGCGGTTTTGCCAACACAGTGACCGGCTGGGTTGAGCTGCCCAAGGAGATTTCCAATACCAGCAAGGCTCAGAATATCGGTTACGGGCTGACCGTAGGGCTGGCCAAGGGTGTGATGCATACCATCGGACGTACCGTGGTGGGTGCCGTGGAACTGGTCACCTTCTTTGTTCCGAATCCGGAATATGTGCATCCGCGTTATGTCTGGGACCCGTTCGATACAGAGACGACCTACGGAGCAAAATAGCGTCGTCCATTTGACGGCTTGATGGCGGGGCTTCGGCCCCGCCATTCTGTGTTGAATCAATCCGTAGGTTTAGCTGAAGGGACGCCGCGCCTTGCCAGTTCATCGGCGCGTTCGTTTTCGGCGTGGCCGGCATGGCCCTTGACCCACTGCCAGCGCACATCGTGTCCAGCTGCGGCGGCATCCAGTTCCTGCCACAGGTCCTGATTGGAGACCGGCTTCCTCGCGGCATTCTTCCAGCCGTTCTTTTTCCAGCCGTGGATCCATTCGGTCATGCCCTGCACGACATATTTCGAGTCGGAATGGATGGTGATGCGGCACGGCTTCTTCAGGGCCTTGAGAGCTTCGATGGCGGCCTTGACCTCCATGCGCTGGTTGGTGGTGTGCGTCTCGCCGCCGAAGAGTTCCTTCTCATTGGCGCCCATGCGCAGCAGCGCTCCCCAGCCGCCGGGTCCTGGATTGCCCGAACACGCGCCGTCGGTAAAAGCCTCGACTACTGGTTTATCGCTCATGCGCCGATTGTGACGGCAAATGCCTGCCTGTGCACCCATCAAACACTGCCATCAGAAAAACAAACGCCTCCCGATGGGGAGGCGTTTGCCGGAGGGGCCGGTAAGCGGCCGGGGGATAAGCAGGCTCAATCCCTGTCGCCGTAACCGTGGCCGTAGCTGCGCGGTGCGGCGCGGTGTTCGACGCGACGCGGAGCCGGCTGGACATAGACCACGCGCTGCGCCACAGGGCGGTAATGCTGCACCCGCGGCTGATAGTGGTATGCCGTCGGCCTGTAGTGATGTTGCGGCTGGGCGACGTATACCTGCTGGTAGGCCGGCTGGTTGGCGCTGGCGATCATCGCTCCGGCGATGGTGCCCAGTACCGCGCCGAAGATGGCGCCTTCGACTGCCTGATTGCTGTTCGAGCCGACAACAGCTCCTGCGGTTGCGCCGACCACGGCGCCGGTGGCCATGGTGCGATCCTGATAGGAGGCTGCCTGAGCCATGGGCGCTGCCAGCAGGGCGGTGCTCAACAGGGCTGCGGTGATGATTCGTTTCATGTTGTTCTCCTTCGGGGAAGTGTCCCTCGATGTGGAGAACTATGGCTACCGTAATGTTTACGAGCGCGCCGGCTTGGTAACAGGGCGGCAAAACAATGTAACGATAGCGTAAAGACCGGGGTTTATTCCCCGGACAGGCTTCCCTGCACATGCAGGGTGCGCGTCGGGAAGGCGAAATCCAGCTGCATGGATTCGAGCAGGTGCATGATCCGCTTGTTCACTTCCTGACGTACCTGCAGGTAGTCGGCCCAGTTCTTCGAGGCCGAGAAGTAATACAGGAAGATGGATAGCGAGGAATCAGTAAATTCATCAAATTTCACCAGCTTGAAGTCCTGATCCACGCCGGGGTGTTTCTCAAGGATCGCCTCGATGCCTTCGATGGCCTGCTGCATCTGCTCCGGGGTGGTGCTGTAGGTCAGGCCGATGCGCATTTTGATGCGGCGCTTGCTGCGTGCATCGATGTTATCAATCACCATATTGGCCAGCAGCGAGTTTGGCACATTCACCAGTGTATGCTCGAAGGTGCGGATGCGTGTGGAGCGGAAGCCGATCTCTTCCACCACGCCCTCGAAATCGCCGGCCTTGATCCAGTCGCCGATGGCGAACGGGCGGTCCACCAGAATCATGATCGAGCCGAACACATTGGCGATGGTGTCGCGCGCCGCCATGGCCACGGCGATGCCGCCGATGCCGAGCGAGGCGATCAGGCCGGAAATCGAATAGCCCATGTTCTGCGCGATAACCAGCACGGCGGTGATGACGATGAAGATTTTGAGTGTCTTGGTCACGAAGGGCACCAGCTGGTCGTCCAGTGTCGAATCCGTTTGTGCGGCGCGGGCGCTAAGGTGGGCCGAGAGCCCGTCGATCAGCCGCCACAAAAACCAGGCTGCATTGGCAAGGGAGAGAATCCTGCCGATGCTGTCAACCAGCGGCATCAGCGGGAAAATAGACTCGGGCGGATTGAGCACATGCAGCGTGGCCAGGATGCCGAGCACATAGAGCAGCCAGCCGGCCGGTTTTCCGGCCGCATCCAGCAGCACATTATCCAGATGGGTGGCGGTACGCGATGCGATGCTCCGGGTGAGTCGTGCAAACAGCCAGAGCAAGGATTGCCGGCCGACAATGGTGATAAACAGGATCAGCAGTGCGGCGATCCAGCGGCTTGCCGGGATATCAAGAAACATCACATGTTGCAGCTCGCCCCAGGCCTCGATCATGCCGTTGTGGTCTCTGTTTCTGAATCTGCTGCGACGCAGGCTGCGCAGCGGCACAAATCCTGACGCAGGCCGGAAAACTCGTACAGGCCGGTATTGTGACCGTCGTCGAAGCTGATTCTCAGGGCATAGTTGCCGACCGGCTCGACAGCGGTGATGCGCACGGCTTCCTTGCCGGTGATCACCCTGGCCTGCTCCGGTGTATGCCCCCGGCAATCGGCGCACGGGCATTGCACGCGCAGCCACTCATGGCTGTAGAAGCTGTGATGTCCGTCCGACCAGTCGATCTCAAGACGGCCGTCGGCATTGTAATTACGCATGGCGACGGGAAGGGTTTGTGGCATACTTCCTCCGTGGGAGCAAGGCGGGTCTGTGATGCATAGGTCCGTCGGGCAAGGAGCATGAAATGAGCGACCCGGCATTGCAAGGACTGGTTCAGGACAGAGAGGCCATGTGCGCACTGGTCGGTCGGCGGGTGCGTTATCTCGGCGAGGTCTATGAGATCAGCGATATCGTGTTCGTTGAGGACATGATGATACTTTCCGCCGATTCAGGCACAGAAATGCAGGAAGACAGCTATGGAAGGGCGCATCGCCGCGTCCCGCGTGTGCAGAATCTGCGTTTCCGCGATGCCCACGGCAATCCTACGCAGGCTTGGGAGGATGTTTCCTTTCTCGACGGGCCGCTGGCTTGACCCGGTCCGGTTGATCTGAATTAGCCGCCGCTGGCCCTGTGCGTTCCGGGTTTCGGACTCAAGCCCTGTTCGATGGCATCGAATGACGCATAGGCATCCTGCGTGTCCTGTTTGGGGAGATTGGCGATCATCCAGCGGATCATATCCGTCCACATGCGATTGATTTCAGACTCGCTCGGCATGATGCCGGCGCTCGGTAATTCCATGGTGATCACCGGGATGCGGTGTTGCACGCCCGCGCAATTGCCCAGCGAGCCGGGATAGGTGCCCAGCAGGTTCAGATGCAGGTAACCCATGTGATGCGGCGGCTTGGGCGGCCCGTCGAAATCCAGCACGCCGTAGGGTGCATGCACCGAGATGATGACGTCCGGTTTGAAGCTGCGGATCTCTTCATACAACCAGCGCGATTCCGGCTCGCTGAGCGCGGCCTCGCCCGGATAGCGGCGCGGGTCCTTGCCGGTGCGGCGCTCCCAGTAATCGCGTGTCTGTGCATACCAGTCGGGGGTCGGGAAGTTGCGGTTCAGGTCAACGCCGTTGGCGTTCAGACGGGAAGAATGACGCTGCAACAGACCGTCGGGGTTGAGCAGTGGCACGATATGCCAATGGAACAGGCCGGAATGGTACTGATTCAGGATATTCATCCACTTGAATACGATACTGACCGAGGAATATTCATCGCCGTGAATGCCGCCGATCAGCAGTACGCGTGCCTGCGGCAGTCTGCTATCCATCGGAGGGAACTCGCGCATCAGGATCGGCTGACCCTTTACCGAACTGGTATCACTGGTCTGTAGGCCGGCGGCGTGACAACCGGCGACGCTCACACTGCCCAGTTTGGCTCCGATGGCATCGCATTCCGCATGCGCAGGGTCTGTTTGCGGATTCGTTGCTGAAGGGCTCTGGTTTTCAGCCTGCACGCATAGCGGCATGCAGGTGAGGCTCAGCAGCAATGTCAGCAGGATGCGCATGGGTAAGAGTTTGCGAAGCTGTGCAGGACAGTCAATGGGGAAGCTGCTTGCCTAGCGATCATGGCAGTGCGCTCCGTTTTCCCTCCCGCCAGATCAACCATGCGGAGGGGGTGTCTCCCAGATCGATCTGCATCATGAACGGGGACTCGGCACCATCCATGCCGGCGCCGAAGCGCAGATCGCCGAATACGATGTGCCTGTCGTCCCTGCCTAACAATACCGGAAAGCGCGCGAACCAGCGGTAAAAGGCCACGCCGGGCAGACTGTCGAGTCCGGCTACAGCCTGCATGGATGGCAGGCGCTGCCATTGCAGATGATCGGCTGTTTGCAGCGGCGGCATGTGCTTATCAATGAAGGATTGCGGAAACAGCGGGGCGCTGCCGGCAAAGCCCGGCTTCAGATTCACCGCGCTGCGCGTGTAGTGATCCGGCCATGTGGCGACCAGCTGCCAGTGGAAGGGGGAAAAGGGCAGCGGCAGGGCGGCATAGCCCTGTGCGCCGGGCCGCTCGCTGCGCGCCAGTTCAACAGCCTTATCGTGCGCCGACACCGACAGTCCCAGATAGCCTCCGGCGAGCAGCAGGGCTGAGAGGGCACATGCCCGCGCATGCTGAGGCCGGACGGCGGCTGCGAGCATGGGAAGCAGCAGGCAGGCGGTGAACAGCGGATCGATGATGAACAGCAGGTCGAGGGCGGCGCGCCAGTCGGAAAAGGGGGCCAGCAGCATGGTGCCGAACGAGGTGATCAGATCGAGGAAGATATGCAGCGCGATGGCGGCGGCGATCAGCCATGCGGGCAGGCGTGACGGCTTGGTATCGAACACCGCACGCGGGGCGGGAAGCAGCGAATAAATCAACCATGTCCATAGCGGCAGCATCAGCAGCGAGTGGGTGACGCCACGGTGGTATTGCAGATAGGTCGTATCCGAGATGAATTTAAGAGCGAAATCCGCATCCGGCGCCATGGTGAACAGCACCAGCAAGATCACTTGCGATACCGGCAGCGGCCTGCCCGGCAGGGCGCGGGCCAGCACCGAGCCGGAGATGGCGTGGGTCAGCGGGTCCAAGTCGGGATGTCCTGTAAAACAAGCGGCCAGTTGGCTCCGGGGTGGATGCTTCCGCCGCACACATCATGCGAGGCTCCGGTGACTGCGGCGAGGGTATTGGCTGAGCCGCACAGGGTTTGCATGGCCAGCATGGCGAAGCATGCAGCCTCCACGGCCTGTCCGGACATACCGCGCGATTCGGTGCCGCAAACATCTGCCGGAGCAAGCTTACCGGCGAGGCTTTGCATCAGATGGCTATTGCGCGCGCCGCCGCCGCAGACCAGCCATCGTGCGGGCGCTGCGGGAAGAAAACGGATGCAGTCGGCGATTGACCTTGCCGTCAGCTCGCAGGCTGTGGCCAGCCGGTCGGCATCGCTGATCTCCGGCCAGGCGAGGATGATATCCGCCACCGCACTACCGAAGTCCTCGCGTCCGGTGGATTTCGGCGGCCGTTTGCTGAGGAAGGGGTGTGCCAGCAGCTTGTCCAGCAAGGGCTGGCTGACGGCCCCAGAGGCGGCCAGTGCGCCGTCTTCATCAAAGCCGTTGCGCCCGTCTGACAGCTCCAGCATCAGCACATCCATCAGCATATTGCCCGGCCCGCAATCAAAGCCGCTGGTGCTGCCGTCCCTGCCCAGCCAGGTGATATTGGCGATGCCGCCGATATTCAGCACGGCGATATCCGTATCTTCCGAAGCGAACAGGCGGCGGTGTGCAAAGGGCACGAGCGGCGCGCCCTGACCGCCGGCGGCGATGTCGCGGCTGCGGAAATCATCGACCGTGGTGATGCCGGTGCGCTCGGCAATCGTTGCCGCACAGCCGATCTGCATCGTGAAGGGGTGGCGTTCTCCCGGACGGTGCCGGATGGTCTGGCCGTGGCAGCCGATGGCGGCGATGTCGCCTGTCTTCAGGCCCGCGGCCTCGATGGCTTGCAGTGCGGCATGGGCATAGGCGTGGCCGAGGCGGACATGCAGTGCGCCCATCAGCTCGATCTCGTTCACCCCGGGCTCGGCCAGTCGCAGGATCGGTTCGCGCAGCTCCGGCGGCATCGGCAGGGAAAGGAAATGCAGCAGCTCGGTTTTTTTTGTCATGCGCATCACGGCCACATCGATGCCGTCGGCGGAGGTGCCGGACATGATGCCGAGGATGATCGGGGGGGCTTGCATGCGCTCAAGCATAATCGTCAAACGTGGCAGATGCGAACAGGCGCGTTAGGATGGCCGCATCCCGATGCGTTCGGGGTATCGAAAGCAACGAGTGAACAGGTGAACCCATGAAGATTCAGGAACAGATGCAGCTGCTCAGCCGCGGGACGCTGGAGATCCTGCCGCACGGCAGTCTTGAGGCCAGGCTGAAGGAAGCGGCGGTCGAGGGACGGCCCTTGCGCGTCAAGGCGGGCTTCGACCCGACCGCACCCGATCTGCATCTCGGCCATACCGTTCTGCTCGAAAAGCTGCGCCAGTTTCAGGTGTGCGGCCATCAGGTGGTGTTTCTGATCGGCGATTTCACCGGCATGATCGGCGATCCGACCGGCAAGAACGAGACCCGCCCGCCGCTCACCCACGAAGAGGTGCTGATCAACGCCGAGACCTACAAGGAGCAGGTGTTCCGTATCCTTGACCCGGCGCAGACCGAGGTGCGCTTCAATTCCGAGTGGCTGAACAATCTCACCGCCGCCGATCTGGTGCGCATCTCCGCCAAGGCCACCGTGGCCCGCATGCTGGAGCGCGACGATTTCGAGAAGCGTTATCAGGGCGGACAATCCATCGCGCTGCATGAATTCCTCTATCCGCTGATCCAGGGCTACGATTCGGTGGCGCTGGATGCCGATGTGGAACTCGGCGGCAACGATCAGAAGTTCAACCTGCTGATGGGCCGGCAGTTGCAGCAGGCCTACGGCAAGGCCCCGCAGGTGATCCTCACCATGCCGCTGCTCGAAGGTCTGGACGGCGTGAACAAGATGTCCAAATCGCTGAACAACTACGTCGGCGTGGCCGAGGCCGGCAAGGAGCAGTTCGGCAAGCTGATGAGTATTTCGGACGATCTGATGCTGAAGTATTACGAACTGCTGACCGATGCCGATCTGGATGCGATCAAGGGCATGCACCCGATGGAGGCCAAGAAACAGCTGGCCGCGAATATCGTCGAGCGTTTCCACGGCAAGGGAGCGGGTGCCGAGGCACGCGCCGGATTCGAATCGCAGTTCACGCGCAACGAGATCCCCGATGATATTCCTGAGGCGATCCTGAAAGCGGATGCCGACGGCCTGTGGATCGTGCGTGCATTAAGTGAAACCGGTCTGACCACATCCAACGGCGAGGCCATGCGCATGATCGCCCAGAACGCCCTGTCCATCGACGGCGAAAAGATGGCCGACAAGGATTTCCGCCTTGCCGCCGGCGGCACCTATCTTCTCAAGCTGGGCAAGCGCAAGTTCGTGAATCTCAGCGTGAGCTGAGCAGGTTTAGAGGCGGGAGGGGAGCATGCATAAACATCTGACCGGTTTGCTGCTTTTCCTTGCGCTTCTCTCCGGCTGCGTCACCAATCCGGTGACCGGCAAGAATGATTTTTCGCTGGTCAGCGAGCAGCAGGAGCTTGCCATCGGGGCGCAGCAATATGCCCCGGCACGTCAGGCGCAGGGCGGCGATCTGGTGGCCGACCCCGGGCTCACCGCCTATGTCAGTCAGGTCGGCCAGCGGCTGGCTGCGGTCAGCGATAGAAAGCTGCCGTATGAATTCAAGGTGTTGAACAACTCGGTGCCCAATGCATGGGCGCTGCCCGGTGGCAAGATCACCATCAATCGCGGCCTGCTCACCGAGTTGCACAACGAATCGGAACTGGCCGCCGTGCTGGGTCACGAGATCGTGCATGCCGCAGCCAGGCACGGCGCGCAGAGTATGTCCAAGGGCATGCTGTTGCAGACTGCCGTGATGGGGACGGCCATTGCCACACAGGGCAAGGATTATGCGAATCTTGCCCAACTCGGTGCGGGGCTTGGCGCGCAACTGGTCACTCAGAAATACGGCCGCGATGCCGAGCGCGAATCCGATCACTACGGCATGCTGTATATGTCCCGCGCCGGATACGACCCGCAGGGTGCAGTGGAGCTGCAGCGCACCTTTGTGAGGCTCTCCGAAGGCAAGCAACAGGATTGGTTGAACGGGATGTTCGCCAGCCACCCCCCGTCACAGGAGCGTGTGAATAATAATATCGCCATGCTGGCCACCCTGCCCAGGGGCGGGGAGGTGGGCGCAGAGCGATACAGAGCCAAAACCGCGCATCTGATGCGCAGCAAGCCGGCTTACGATGCCTTTGATCAAGGTCGCGAGGCACTGGCCAAAGGCGACACTGCAACAGCCATGCGCCTGGCGAAGCAGGCGATTGCGCTGGAGCCGAACGAGGCGCATTTCTACGGCCTGATGGGGGATGCCGAGCAGAAGTCCGGGCATCTGAGTGCCGCAGCCGGCCTGTATGGCAAGGCGATCAATCTGAATCCGGGCTTTTTCTACTATTCACTGCAACGCGGCAAGGTGAACGAGCAACTTCATCTCGATACTTCAGCACGTGCCGATTTCGAAAGAAGTACGGCTCTGCTGCCTACCGCCGATGCGTATTACTCGCTGGGCAACCTGTCGCGCAAGGCCGGTCGTCTGGATGAAGCCAAGGGGTATTACACCAAGGTCGCCTCGGCTCAGGGAGAGATCGGCAAGCAGGCCTATGGCGATCTGGTGGATCTCGATCTGAAAGACAATCCGTCCAAATACATCCAGCTGAGAGCAGGCAAGGATGCGCAGGGCAGAATCGTCGCCCAGCTCGCCAACCCGACCCCGAGGAATGTCAACGGGATCGTCCTGCTTGTCCGCTTCACCAATGCGGCCGGTCAGCCGCAGCAGATACAGCGCAACTTTAACGGCGTGCTGGCAAGCGGAACCCAGCAGTTGCTCGATCTCGGCTTATCAGGCTTGGTCAGCGATGATCGCCTGAACACCCTGCAGGTCGGTATCACACAAGCCCAGGTCGCCCGCTAGCAAACGCATCCAAACGTGCCGGATAACCGTGAACGGCAGTGCCCGGCCGATAGGGGTCCGTCGGGCTAGTCGCGGAAGTTGGTGAATTTCAGGGGGCGGTCGGCATCCATGCCCTTGATCAGGGCGATGGCCTCCTGCAGATCGTCGCGCTTTTTGCCGGATACACGTACTTCATCGCCCTGGATGCTGGCCTGCACCTTCATTTTTTCTTCCTTGATATGCTTGACGATCTTCTTGGCCAGTTCCTGGCTGATGCCCTGCTTGATGGTGATTTTCTGGCGTTTGCTGCCGCCGCTGGCGTTTTCCGCTTCGCCGTATTCCAGACATTTGGCTTCCAGATTCCGGCGCGTCATCTTGGCGCGCAGGATCTCGCAGATAGTGGCCAGCTTGTAGTCGTCGTCGGCCTTGATGAGGATTTCGTTGTCGCCCAGCTCGATGCTGGAATTGCTGCCCTTGAAGTCGAAGCGGGTGGTGATTTCCTTGTGCGTCTGGTTCACCGCATTGTCCATTTCCTGCATGTCGGTCTCGCAAACGATATCAAAGCTGGGCATGTTGAATCTCCTTCGGGCGTTGTTCTGTTGGATAGCCTGAATAGTGCACGGATTGCACCGCCATTGTCCACGCATGCACGGTCACCGGCTTTGACATCGTTTTGCTTTGCCCTGAGCATGCGAAGCTTGCAGCTGTGGCGCGCTCTTTACGGAAAAGACCCCGGTTGCAGGAGGATGTTTGCGCAAGGATTTTGCAGATCAGGTTTCATCTCAGGCCGATACCCCCCGTTCCTCCCGGCGGGCTGCTTCCCGCCTGCACGCCTTTAAACGCCCCTCCTTCGGGCTGAAGCGCCCGGATATGAGCTCCTTCAAGTTTCCCCTGCGTCTCTCCGGACGCGGCATGCTGATCGCCCTGGCCGCTGTGCTGCTCGTCTGGGGCGTGGCCGGAAGCGGTGGCGGCAGCGAGGCGCGGGCCAGTATTCCGCAGGAGGAATGGATCACAGCCGAGGCGGTGCAGGAAGCGCCCATCGGTACCCCGTGGAAACGCGAACTGATCCAGCGCGGCGATGCTGCCTCACCGGTGCTGCTGCGCATGGGTTATGCGCGCGACGAGGTGAACAATATTCTGATGGCGGCCAAGCCTGTGTATTCGCTGGCCAATGTGCGTGCCGGACATTATTTCACCGGACGGGGCGAAGATGCCGGCGCGGAATTGTTCTATGCCGTGGACGATGAACGCGTGCTGCATCTCAGTAAACATGAGCAGACATGGAAGGCCGAGATGCAGTCGCGCATCGCCTTCACCCGGGATTCTGTCTATGAAGGCGAGATCAGCGACAACCTGTTCTCGGATGCGGCACGCGCCGGCATGGATGACCGCACCACGATGAATCTGGTGGATATCTTCGCCTGGGATATCGATTTCGTCCGCGATCTGCGCACGGGCGACAAGTTCCGCGTGCTGGTCGAGGATCGTTTCGATGCCGAGGGGCGCTTGATCGGCTCGATGATCAATGCGGCCGAATTCATCAATCAGAGCGAAACCTTCCGTGCCCTGCGCTACACGCTGGCCGACGGCAGTACCGGCTATTACACGCCGGAAGGCAAGAGCATGCGCAAGACCTATCTGAAGGCACCGGTGAAGTTTTCGCGCATCTCCTCTCGCTTCCAGTTGCGCCGCAAGCATCCGGTGCTGGGCTTCACCCGTGCACATCGCGGCGTGGACTACGCTGCGGCAGCCGGCACGCCGATCCATGCGGTAGGTGACGGCAGGGTGGAATTCATGGGCTGGAAGGGCGGCTACGGGCGATTCATACTGATCCGTCACATCAACAGTACGCACTCGACTGCCTACGGCCACATGCGCGCCTATGCCAAGGGGATTCACACCGGCTCCCGCGTGCGTCAGGGACAGTTGATCGGTTATGTGGGCATGAGCGGGCTGGCGACGGGGCCGCATCTGCATTTCGAGTTCCGGGTGAACGGCAGCGCCGTGAACCCTTTGAATATCAAACGAGACCCGGCCGAGCCGGTGCCGGCCGCGCAGATGGCGCGTTTCCGTGCCGAGGTTGAGCAGCGCATGCAGACGATGGGCAATGCCGCAGTCAGACTGGCCTGGGGGTAGGAATGAGCAAGGCGGAAACGGATATGGATGCAGTGTGGCTTGAGGATGCGCGCAGCGTGCTGCGCATGGAGGCGGCCGCGATCGATGCGGTGGCCGCGGTACTCGGCGATGATTTCTGCCGTGCGGTCCGCGCCATCCTGGGGCTCGACGGGCGACTGGTCGTGGTCGGCATGGGTAAGTCCGGCATCATCGCACAGAAGATCGCCGCCACCTTTGCGTCCACCGGGACGCCGGCCTTTTTCGTGCATGCCGCCGAGGCGCAGCACGGCGATTTGGGCATGATCACGCGACAGGACGCAGTGCTGGCATTTTCACACAGCGGCGAGACCTCCGAGGTGATCGGTCTGCTGCCGGTGATGAAGCGCATGGGTGTTCCGCTGATCGCGGTCACCGGAAACACCAAGTCGTCGCTGGCCCGGCACGCCGAGATGGTGCTGCATGTGGATGTGTCGCAGGAGGCCTGCCCGATGAATCTGGCACCGACCGCTTCGACCACGGCGGCACTGGCTCTGGGCGATGCACTGGCGGTGGTGGTGCTGCAACAGCGCGGATTCAAACCTGAGGACTTCGCCTTGTTCCATCCGGCGGGAAGCCTCGGGCGCAAGCTGATGCGGGTTGAGGAGCTGATGCACAAGGGTGGTGCCCTGCCGATGGTGTCCTTCGATGCACCGCTGAAGGATGCGATCATGACCATGAGCTCGCACCGCCTCGGTGTCACCGGCGTGCAGCAGGCTGGAAAACTGGTCGGTTGCCTGACCGATGGCGATCTGCGCCGCATCCTCGAATCCGGACATTTCGACCTTGCCTGTCAGGTGGCCGAGGTGATGCATCGCCGACCGCTGACCATAGCGGCAGGGCACCTGGCTTCGGAGGCGGTGCATCTGATGGAAGAAAAGAAGATCACCACGCTGTTCGTGGTCGATGACGATGGCGCGGTCGCCGGTGTGGTGCATCTGCACGATCTGTTGCAGGCCGGGGAGGGATGATGCACACCTTGAATGAATTTCCTTTCGCCAAAGCCAAAGGCATTCGCATGCTGATCCTCGATGTGGACGGTGTGATGACCGACGGTTCCATCATCATGAATGACAGCGGCGAGGAGTCGAAGGGATTCAATGTGCGCGACGGGCACGGCATCAAGATGCTGCAGCGCGCCGGGATTCACCTGGCCATTCTGACCGGCCGGACCTCCGGGGTGGTGGCCAGCCGGGCGCGTGATCTGGGTATCGAGTATGTGGTGCAGGGCAGCCTGAAGAAGACCGAGGGCCTGGACACGCTGCTCGTGCAGGCCGGTTTGCGGGCCGAGGATTGCGCCTTCATGGGTGACGATATCGTCGATCTGCCGCCGATGCGGCGTTGCCGGTTGTCATTCGCACCACGCGATGCGCATGCCTCGGTACTGAAGAGCGTGGACTGGGTAGCGACCTGTGATGGCGGACGCGGTGCCGTGCGTCTGGTTGCCGAAGGGTTGATTCTGGCCAACGGCGCCTGGCAGCAGGTGGTTGAAACCCCGTACGGGGTCACGCCGGCCGATTGCGGCTGGCCCGTGTCGGGGTAAGCGTTTTGTGGCGCGGCATCAAATGGGCGTTTCTTGCCCTGACCATCGGCTCGGCATGCGTGGCGCTGCTACTGGTGTTGCAGGCGGGGAATGCAAAGCAGCTGCACATTGAATCCCCGGACGGGGCGAAGAGCCAGCAGGCGCGGGTTGATGCTCCGCTGATCATCGAGCGCAAGGCAGGGAAGATGATCTGGCGCCTGAAGGCACAGAAGGCCGAACAGGAATTGAAGGGAAGCATGCATCTGCTGGATCCGGAACTGGAGCTTTTTTCGGAGGATGGCAAGCGCATCCCGATCACCGGGCGTGAAGCGTGGTTCAACCCGTTGAGCAAGGCGATTCACTTCAAGGGCGATGTGGTGGCACACTACGACGAATGGGTCTTGTATTCCGAGGATGTGAGTTACGACCATGCCGCCGATACCGTGCTCATCCCGGGAGATTTCCGCATCGAGGGCAAGCTGACAAAGGCGCGTGGCCGGGGCATGACGGTCTGGCGCGTCGATCACCATGTACGTATCGAGGAGGCAGCGTGGATCGAGGACAGACATCCCAACCAGATGGGGTTGAAACCATGAAGTATCTGCAGCTGTTTGCCTGCATGGCAGTGCTGCTGTGCGGCGTGCTTGCGATACCGCCTGCCGCGCGTGCGACGACGCTGACGGTGCAGTCCGATCATCTGGATATCTGGGAGAACAGACAGGAAGCGTTGTTTACTGGCAGCGTGCATCTGGTGCGCGAGGATTTCGAGTTGTTCTGCGATAGCCTGCGCGCCTTCTACCGGACCGGGGAGAAGGGCGGCGGCATCGACCATGCGCTGGCCACCGGTCATGTGCGCATGATTCAGGGCGACAAACAGGGCACCTCCGATTCAGCTGTGATCGATAACGACAAGCAGATCGTCACGTTGCGCGGCAATGCCGTGATGGTGCAGGAGGGCGGCAGGGTGGCTGGCGACACCATCGTGCATGACCTGAATGCCAAGACCACCGAGGTGTTGCAGGGCGAAGGTGGTCGGGTGACGCTTCGCATCGATGAGAAAACCATGAACGCTGTTCCGCAGCAGGGTGGCGGGGATACGCAGCCAGAAAAACCGGCTGCAGATGCAGCTGCCGCCGGGGATGTGAATGCCGCGCAAGAGGCTCCGCAACAGCCTGCGGAGGTGCAACAGTGAGTCAGGTCCACCATCTGTCCGCCGGCGGTCTGGCTAAAAGCTTCCGCAAGAAAAGGGTTGTGCATGAGGTCAGTCTGGATGTGTTTTCCGGCGAGTGTGTCGGTCTGCTAGGCCCGAACGGTGCCGGCAAGACAACCTGCTTTTATATGGTCTGCGGACTGATCAACGGCGATGCCGGTGTGGTCAGTCTGGATGGCGAGGACATCACGCAGCTGCCCATGCATCGCCGTGCCCGCCGTGGTATCGGTTATCTGCCGCAGGAGGCCAGCATCTTCCGCAAGCTGACGGTGCGCGAGAATCTTCTGGGTATTTTCGAAACGCTGGATATGCCGTCCGCAGTGGTCGGGGAAAAGCTGGAGGAGTTGCTGGTCGAGCTGGGTATAGAGGGTGTGCAGCATCAGAAGGCATTCACCTTGTCCGGCGGGCAGCGGCGGCGCACCGAGATCGCCCGCGCGCTGGTCACCGAGCCGAGCTTTCTGCTGCTCGACGAACCGTTTGCCGGTGTGGATCCGATCGCTGTGGAGGATATCCAGAGCATCATCGCCGATCTGAAAAAGCGCGGTATCGGTATCCTGATCACCGATCATAATGTGCGTGATACACTGTCCATCTGCGACCGCGCCTATCTGATGAATGCCGGCGAGATCCTGGTGCAGGGCACGGCCGATGAGATCGTGGCACATCCGGACGCACGTCGCCTGTATCTGGGCGACAGCTTCAAGATGTAGGCCGAGGGGCGGCTGATGATGGAAAACAAACAAACGCAACGCCTGATCGTTGCCATGACCGGCGCATCCGGAGCCGCCTACGGGCTGCGTCTGATCCAGAGGCTGGGGCAAGCCGGGGTGCAGCAGCATCTGCTGATCTCCGATGCTGCGCGTGTGGTGCTCAGGCAGGAAGTGGATATCGAGCTGCCTGCCGCTGATGCAGGGGTGGCAGGCGCTCTGGCGGAGCATCTGCATATCGATGCCTCCGGTCTGAAAAGCTATGCCCTGAAAGACTGGTTCTCGCCTGCCGCATCCGGCTCGGCGGGTATTGCTGCCATGGCAATCGTACCCTGCTCGATGGGAACGCTGGCACGCATTGCCACCGGTGCATCGGATAATCTGATCGAGCGCGCGGCGGATGTGATCCTCAAGGAACGCGGGCGTCTGGTGCTGATGCCGCGCGAAACACCGCTTTCCAGCATCCATCTCGAACACATGCTCAAACTTTCCAATATGGGTGTACATATCATTCCCGCCATGCCGGGCTTTTACCATCGCCCGACCAGCATCGAAGAGCTGGTCGATTTCATGGTGGATCGCGTGATGGCGCATCTCGGTGTTTGGCCTGAAGGCATGCGCCGGTGGGGCGCGTGATGCGCTTGCGTTTCGCCCTGCTTGCGGCTCTGGCGCTGAACGGCTGTGCTGCCGCAGCGGCAGTGTCGGCCATCCCCGGGGTGTTTGTGGACAAGGCCGTGGGCTTTTTCAGCGGTCAGGACGTCAGTCTTGCGCTGGATATGCAGCGTTCGCTGGCCGCTGTGCAGCAGGGGTTGGAGCACATGAGTCTGCATGTGAATGTGCTGGAACCTGTGAACGACGGTTACCGGCTTGAGTTCGGTAACGGCGAGTTGGATGGAGATATATACCTGCAGCGGCTAACGGCCAGGCTGACCACCATGACCGTGTCGGCGCATCGCGGCTTGAAGCATCAGGCCTCGGTGGAGTCGGCGATCGTCAAGGAGGTGCGCGGGGTTTCGATGGATGCCGGCGAGCAGGATCGCTTCAGTTTTGAGGGATACAAACGGATCTATGAGAAGACGGATGAGGCCTCGAGGGAACTCGGATGGTTCCTGCCCGGGCAGAAGATGCATGTCGATAAAACCAACAGGGACGGTTGGTTGAGGCTCAAGCTGCCTTCGGGAAGCGAAGCCTTCATCGAGGGGAGCCTGAAGGGCGATGGCGCCTGATCCCGGCATGGACTGGCGGTCTCGCGGCATCTAGAATCACAGAGATGGTAAGCGGAGGTGGAGAATGGCAGTGGATCAGGCAATACTGGACGATGTGGCGGAAAAGGTGGCGGGAGGCTTGCGTCTGATCGGCAGCGTCAAGCAGGAAGCAGAGGCACAGATCAAATCGATTCTTGAAGGGGCATTTTCCGGTCTGGATGTGGTGACTGGCGAGCGCATGCAGGTGGCCGAGGCCATGCTGAACAAAACGCGCGAGCAGATGGCGGAGCTTGAAGCCCGCATCGAAGAACTGGAAGCCCGCATCAAGAAATAAGCCATAGGGGGTCAAGGGGGGATGCTGTCGAGGCTGCCGAGTGCCGCATTGCGCGGCTTGCAGGCGGAGCCGGTGGATGTCGAGGTGGACCTGTCACGCGGCCTGCCGGCGTGGAATATGGTAGGCCTTCCCGAGGCTGCTGTGCGCGAGGCACGCGATCGCGTGCGCGCCGCCTTGCTCAATTCCGGATTCGAATTCCCCCTGCGCCATATTACGGTGAACCTTTCACCGGCCGACCGGCGCAAGGACGGTTCCCATTTCGATCTGCCCGTCGCCATGGGTCTGCTGCTGGCCAGTGAGCAGTTCACAGCGGTGGACGAGGTCGCAGATTTTCCCTTCATGCTCGGTGAATTGGCGTTGGATGGTCGTCTTAATCCGGTGCCTGGCATGCTTCCCCTCGCCATGTTCGCCCGCGAGCAGGGCATGAAGAGCCTGATCGTTCCCGAGGGTAACGCGTCGGAAGCGGCGATGGTGAGCGGACTCGATGTGCTGCCTGCCGCCAGCTTGTTGCAGGCTGTGCGCCATCTGGCAGGGCGAGATCCGATTGCTCCGTATGTGGCAACGCCGACAGCAAATGCACCGCACAAAGAAGCCCCCGATCTGGCCGATATACGCGGCCAGTTGCAGGCCAGGCGCGCGCTGGAGATCGCGGCCGCAGGTGGACACCACATGCTGATGAGCGGCCCTCCCGGTGTGGGCAAAAGCATGCTGGCCAAGCGCATGCCCGGCATCCTGCCGCCGCTGACGATGGGGCAGCGACTGGAGGTGGCGCGCATCTTCAGCGTGTCCGGCGATGCAAGCCGCAGCCTGAGCGACACCGCGCCACCCTTCCGGGCACCGCATCATTCGGCCTCCGATGTGGCGATGATCGGCGGGGGAAGCTCGCCGCGGCCAGGCGAGGTCTCCAGAGCGGATTACGGCATTCTTTTTCTCGATGAGCTTCCCGAATTCAAGCGGCAGGTACTGGAGGTGCTGCGCCAGCCGCTGGAGGACGGCAAGGTATGCATCGCGCGTGCCGCCGACACCCTCGAGTTTCCGGCGCGTTTCCAGTTGCTGGCGGCGATGAACCCTTGCCCCTGCGGCTATCTCGGCCATCCCACCCGCGCATGCAGTTGTTCGCCTTCGCAGATCAATCGCTATCGGCAACGCATTTCAGGCCCATTGCTGGATCGCTTCGACCTGCATGTGCATGTTCCGCCGGTGGATAAAGGTGAGCTGGTTCGCATGCAGGCCGGCGAATCATCGGCGATAGTGGCGCAGCGCGTGCTTGCCGCCCGGCAGCGGCAGTACGCAAGGCTCGGCGAAGGACGGGTGAATGCCCGCATGAGCCAGCAGCAGATCGAGCGCTTCGCGCATCCCGATGCCGCGGGGGCGAAGTTGCTGGATACGGCGATGCAGCGGTTTTCGCTGTCGGCGCGCAGCTATCACCGCATTCTGAAGGTGGCGCGAAGCATCGCCGATCTGGCCGGAGAGAATACACTGGCGTCTGCGCATGTGGCCGAGGCTCTGCAATATCGCGGCGAGGGGGGTGCTGCGTGGTGAATTCAATCCCGACTTTTGGGGAGTGACATGGCTGCAACAATCGTTTGTAATCCGCTCAGTCAAAATAGGGGGGGGGTGTGATTTGGCGCACAGCGCTTGATTTACCCCCACCCTATCGTGCACCATATTGCCCTGAGCGAGAACTTAACCTACGGGGAAGGACATAAGGAGAAGTACCATGTTGACGAAAATTCAATACAACAAAGAAAAAGGCTTTACGCTCATCGAGCTGATGATCGTGGTGGCCATTATCGGCATCCTGGCGGCCATCGCCATCCCGCAGTTTTCCCAGTACCGCATTCGTGCATTTAACGGTGCGGCCGAGTCCGATCTGCGCAATATCATGAATTCCCAGGAAGCTGCGTTTGCCGACACCGAGTCCTATGTCGACTTCGCTGATACTGGTTCTGATACTGATCCGACCAACACCATCACCAGCCTGCCCGGTGCCAAGCTGTCGAAGGGTGTGAAGGCACAGTCCCTGTCCGCTGACACCACCTCCTATACGGCTGTGACCAAGCATCTGCAGGGTGACAAGAAGTGGGTCGGCTCGTCTGATGGTGGTATCGTAGCATCGGATGGTACTGCCGGAACTGCGCTGTTCTAAAGTCCTTAGCAAGGGGCCCGGCTTTGCCGGGCCCCTTTATTTTTGTCTCAGGGATCCAATGCCATGAAGCACAAACATGCTGATATGAATGCGGCAAGAGGCTTCACGCTCATCGAATTGATGATCGTGGTGGCAATCATCGGCATTCTGGCCTCCATCGCCATTCCCGCCGCCTATCAATATCGCCAGAAGGCGTTTGAAGACTCGGTGGTCAGTGATGTGCGCAATGCCGTTTCAATCGAGGAAGGTTATTTCGCCGAGAATCAGGCATACAAAGCCTTCGGGCCGGTGACCGGGCATACTGTTTATGCGCTGGGTACGGGTCTGGATTTGCACATCTCCAAGGGCGTGACGCTGACCGGTACGCTGGCAGATGACGGCTCCTTGTTGATCGAGGGAACCCATCCCGGTGCAATCAAATCGATCAGCTATCAGACTGCGGTGGGGATGCTTCCATAAACAGCCATATCGTCCAGCGAGTCACACTTCTTCTCTGGGCTGCTTTCTTTTTTTCGCCGCTTCTCTGGCCCAATATCATCGACAATTTTTCTGCCATCCATCTGCTTGCTATCGCTGTAGGGCTTGCCGCTGCGGCATGGATGGGCTCGGCTGACCGAGCCGCACAGAACTCTGCCCCACTTGCATGGTTGTTTCTGCTGCTGTTGCTACTGCCGATAGCTGTGCAGTTAGCCGGCGGGGATTTGCGCAATCCGTGGCGGACCTTCCAGATGGCACTGTATGTCTGTTCAGCATGGCTCGTTTACCGGATGAGCGGTTCGACTGCCGGAAGGCTGCTCGGCAGTCACAGCTGGAGCTTGCTGCTGGGTATCACCGGCAACATCGCGGTGCTGTTCGCCGTCCTGCAACAGTTCCATCTGCCGCTGTTTTCCGGATTCGAGGTATTCCCCATCTGGCAGGCATTCCCGGTAGCCTTTGCGGGCATGCATATCCAGCAGAACATGCAGGGCCTGTTTCTGGTGCTGGTCTGCATGCCTTTGTGGGCGAGGGCGATGAGCGAGACAAAGGCATGGCCGTGGTGGCTGGCATCCCTTCTGCCCTGCGCCGGTCTGCTGGCCACTAGTAGCAGGGGTAGCGCACTGGTGCTATTGGTCGGAGCTGCGATGTTGCTGTGGATATCGACGAGCCGGCTTGGTGCAGCCCTGAGAATGGTCGGCGTGCTGCTGCTGGCAGGTGCGATCAGTCATTACTGGCACATGTATCCTGAAATAACCGGGTTGGAAGCCACCCTCACAGAGCGCATGGCCTCGGTCGGCATGCAGGGGCGTTTCTTTGTCTGGGAGATGTGCTGGAGATTGTTCCTCGAACATCCATGGCTGGGTATAGGCGCGGGCAATCTGATGTCTTATGGCACGGAAGCCATCCCTGTATTGCTAAGTTCCCATCCTGAGTACGCAGCAGTGGCCTCGGTGATGATTGGAGGGCATGCCAATGCACATAACCTGATACTGCAATTCCTCATGGAATGGGGTGTGCTCGGCGGGGCGGCAATTATCGGCCTTATCGGGTTTGTCGCATGGCGGGTTATCGGTCTGCTGCATTCGCGCAGCACAGATCTTTGTGAGGGTCGTGTGCAGGCAGGTATCGGTAGCGCGATGATGCTGCTGCACGGCATGTTCAGCGTGAGCATGATGCAGGGCTATTTTGTTGTACTGCTGGCGCTTTATTCAGCTGCGCTTTTCGTGCCTGTAAATGTCTCGTCAGGCCCAAGCCCCCGTTTCTCGTTGTCCCGTCTGCTCATACTGATGATTCCGGCACTCTTCGTGATATGGAACTGGCAGCTGTTCGTCACCCGCGAATGGCGGGCGGAAGATGCTGCGAACCTATCCATCGACGATGCTGCCTTTGCTCGCGATGTAGGAGCAGCTGTGGATAATCCGTGGTCCTCGCGTGCGGCACTGCAATGGTATATCGGGCGCATGGTCTGGGAGCATGAGCCTGCCAGAATTGTTGCCAGCGAGAATTTCATTTACCGTTACTGGATGATGCATCAGGGCACACTGTCGCTGCGCTATCTGATTCTGCTGGCGCACCTGAAAGATGATACCTATGCCGAGCGGCGCTGGTCGGCGTTGTTCATGGCCGCTTATCCGGAACACAGGCTTTCGCCTTATTTGAAGGAACATCTTGCCCATGGGCATGCCGAAGGAGAAGCCATTGACCTCGGTCTCTAGGCTTTTCGGGCCGTTGCTTGTGCTGCTTCTGCTGGTCGCAAGTACAACAGCGAACAAGCATCTGACGGCTAATCGTGCTGCTGGGGAAGAGACGCGGATGCATCTGCCGCAGGGGGTGTGGCTGGATGCCATGGCGCTTGGCTATCGCAATCTGTTTGCCGAGACCCTCTGGATACGCACCCTGTCATGGTTCGGCGCCCATGTGCGCGATGCCGACTACAGCTATCTGGGCGGATTGCTTGCGGCTATCGCTCAACTCAATCCGCGAGCCGAACACGCATATTATATGGCCGGTGCCGTGTTGCCCTGGAATACGGGAAGCACATTACTCAGTCGCCCCCTGCTTGAGAAAGCCATGCTGGCCTTCCCGCAAGACTGGCGCTGGCCTTATTATCGCGGTTTCAATGCCTACTGGTTCGATCACGATAAAGCCGAATCCGGGCGTTTATTGGCGCAGGCTGCCGGGCTTCACGGTGCACCGCAGCTGGTGATGAGCCTGGCGCTGCGTATGCAGGCCAGTGCCGGCGAACTGCAAACCGCGCTGCTTTTTGTCGAACAGCTTTTAAAGGAGCAACAGGACAGCAATATCCGCAGTCAGTTGGAGCATTTGCGTGCCGACATCCTGACCGAACAGATAATGCGCACGCTGGATACGCGCCTTGCCGGATTGCCGCAGCGCTTTCATGATGCAAGAGATGTACAGCAGTTGCGCGATGCAGGGCTTTCCCTCCCCGCGATATTGCCGGATGGAGGGCATATCGTGATGTCGGACAAGGGTGAGCCGGTGAGCAGCGTCAGCGGCAAGCGCTTCCGTGTGTTTGTGCCGCCTGCGCGCGAGGGGGCTGGTGAGTGAACGGACTTCTTACGATCGAAGGGCTGAGTCTGAGCGTGCCGACCGGACATGTGATCCAGGGAAGAAAACAGGTGCTCGACGATGTTTCTTTTTCAGTCGCACGTGGTTCGGCCACCGCCTACCTCGGCCCCAACGGTGCCGGCAAGACCAGCACCTTCCGTATCCTTTGCGGCCTGATCCATGCCGATGCCGGCAGGGTGGAATTCGCGGGCGAACCCGTGCGTAGCGGACTGCCGGCCCGGCAGTTCGGATTCATGCCCGAGCAACCCCATTTCTATCGCAACCTGACCCCGAGGGAATTGCTGACCGGGCTGGGCAGGCTCTCCGGTCTGCGGGCAAGCGATATTCCGGCGCGCATATACGATTGGGCCGAACGGCTGGGCTTCAGCACGGTGCTGGATCAACGTCTGTCCGTCTGTTCCAAGGGGCAGGTGCAGCGTGTCGGTCTTGCGCAGGCCCTGTTGCATAAGCCGGAATTCGTGCTGCTCGACGAGCCGCTCTCCGGTCTGGACCCGCTGGGTCGCGAACGTGTGCGGCAGGTGTTGCACGAGGTGCATGCCGCCGGTGCGACCCTGCTGTTTTCCTCGCATATCCTCGGTGATGCGGAGGCGATGTGCGATGCGGTGGTGGTGCTGGATCAGGGCAGGGTCGTGCATCAGGGCGAGATCGCCGACCTGCTCAAGCGCGGCAACAGCTGGGCCGTGGTGGTGGAGGGTGATATCTCGCGCCTGCCGGCGGGAAGGTTTGTCGATCTCGGTCACGGACGCAGCCGGCTGTTACTCGATGGTGAGGCGGAGCGGGACCGGTTGCTGGATACCTTGCGCAAGTGCGGCGAGTGCCGGTTGCTGAGCCTCGAACAGGACCGGCAGACGCTGGAACAGGCCTTTGTGAAGCTATTGAAGAAGGGTGAGCAGTCATGATGGTTGGCATGGCGGCTGGCATGAATGGGGCGCTGGAGATTGCCCGCATGTCCTTTCTCGATGCGCTGCGCAATCGCCTGCTCTACGGCGTGCTGGTGTTTGTCGTGTTGCTGTTGCTGGCCTCGCTGGCCATCGCTGCGGTAACCATGGGGCGTACCGAGTTGCTGCTGCTCGATCTCGGGCTGGGGGCGCTCTCCATCATCGGCAACCTGATGGCCATAGTAATCGCCGTGCAATCGCTGCAACAGGAGCATGCCGAGAGGACGCTTTACGTGCTGCTCACCCGCTTGCCGTCACGTGGCTGGTATATCCTCGGAAAGTTCCTCGGTCTGGCCGCGGTGCTGGGTGGCCTGATGGTCCTGATGGTCATGATGCTTGCCGCGATGGTCGCCGTATTTGGTGATATCCACTGGCTGTCGTTGGCCCAAGCCCTGCTTGCCACCCTGTTCGAGATATGGATCGTGCTGGTCTTCTCGCTGGTCTTCGCGCAAGCCTCCAGTCTGTTCCTCGCCATCCTGTTGAGCTTTTGTATGGATATCGCAGGGCGGTTCACCAGCACCATTCATCAGTTTTCCGCGCAGGCGGAACATGCTGTGCTGCGTTGGGCGGGTGATGCGGTTTATTACCTGCTGCCTAATCTCGAGGCGGTGAACCTGCGCAACGGGGCGGGGGATATCGTCAGCTTCGGTGCAGATAGGGTGCTGGCTGTTGCCGCCTACGGAAGTATCGAGATAGCCCTGCTACTGGCCGTTTCCGTCTGGATATTCAACCGCCGCAACCTTTCCTGAGGGTTTTTTCTCAGCTTTTTCCAGGTTTCTGTAGCGGCCAGCGGGGGCGGGCATCCCAGTTCTCCGGAAATTCGAGTCCGTGCTGCAGGCGGCAGGCGGCGGCGTAGGCGATCATCGCCGCGTTGTCGGTGCAGTGTTCCGGTCTTGGCAGGTGCACGCCTACACCGTGCGTCGGGGCCTGCGCATCGAGCATGCGGCGCAGGGTGCGGTTGGCGGCCACGCCACCGGCAATCAGCAGGTGCGCGCTTCCGGCCTGCGAGCAGGCACGCAGGCTTTTCTTCACCAGTACCTCGCAGATGGCCGCCTCGACACCGGCAGCCATATCGGCGCGCGCCTGTGCATCCGTCATGTCGATGTCTTTCACGGCATACATCACCGCTGTCTTCAGTCCGGAGAAACTGAAATCCAGATTGTCGCGATTCAGCATCGGGCGGGGCAGCGGGAAACGTTGTGCATCACCGTTTACGGCCAGCTTCGATATCTCCGGACCGCCGGGATAGGGCAGACCCAGCAGGCGGGCGGACTTATCGAAACACTCGCCGGCGGCATCGTCGATGGTCTGGCCGAGCTGGGTGTACTGCCCGATGCCGTCCACGCGCACCAGCAGGGTATGCCCGCCGGATACCAGCAGGGTCACAAAGGGGAACGGGGGAAGTTCATGATCCAGCCCCGGGGCCAGCAGATGTCCTTCCATATGGTGGATGGGGAGGACGGGGATGTCGTGCACAGCGCCTGCGGCACGCGCCCATGCCGTGCCGACCAGCAGTGCACCCATCAGGCCGGGGCCCGCGGTCACGGCAATGCTGTCCAGCTCATGCCAGCCGAGCCCTGATTGTTGCATCACATCACTGACCAGTCCGGGTAGCACGGCAAGATGCTCGCGCGAGGCGACCTCTGGAACCACGCCGCCGTAACGCGCATGTGTGGCGATCTGCGAGGCGACGCGCTCGGCAAGCAGGCGGCCACCGGTCCGGCCGGAGGACCAGATGGCTGCAGCTGTTTCATCGCAGGATGTTTCGATGCCGAGGATATTCATGGGGATCAACTCCGCAGGGGTCGGATTGCAGCGCGCTGCCGGCGGAACGCTAACGCATCGACCGGCTAATTGCAGGGTGTGACAGCAGTCACGGCAGGACAGTGGGGGCTGGCGCATGTTTCGTCCATCACGCGGCATCCCGCTGAAGGAGGCAGACATGACACTGGTATGGCGGAACCACCCGGTAGATGAAGACACCAGCACATCGATCTGGCGCGGTGTGGTGATTGTGATTGTCGTACTGGTGCATCTGCTGGTTTCCGTCAAGGCGCATGCCGACGAGACGGTGATGCTGAAGACCGGATATATGACGCTGGATGCGAAGGGTAGTTTTGGTGTAAGCGCCGGTGCTGTTCCTGCCAGTCTGATCGATGTCGATTCCACGCTGAAGTTAAAAACCAGCAATGGCGTGACTATCGAGGCTGCCCTGAAGCTGGGCGATGTGCGCGCCGCACTCAATTACTTCCCCCTGGACTTCAGCGGCGACGGAGTGCTGGCTTCCAATGTGCAGTACAATGGACAGACCTATGCTGCAGGCAACAGCGTGCATGCCAGCCTGAAGGCCGATGTGTATGACGTCTCGCTGACCTATTATCTGTTGAACATGGACGATCTACCCAGTCGCCTGCAGATCGGTGTGGAGGCGGCGGTGAAGATGGTGCAAGCTACCAGTAGTCTGCAGGACAGGATCACAGGACTATCGCAAAGCAAGTCCACGACCGTAGCGATTCCGACACTGGGTGCGCGTGGTCGGGTGGCGGTTTCCGATTTTGTCGGTCTTACCGGGCGTGCCGGGTATCTTGGCTATGCAGGCAACCATTTCCTCGATAGCGAGGTGCAGTTCGAGTTCTCTCCGCTGCCGACCGCGGGGCTGTATGCCGGTTATCGCCTGATCGATCTGAAGCTGGACCGCGCCGGTGTGCTGCTTAACACAACCGTTTCCGGCCCCTTTGTCGGCGGGTTTGTCCGCTTTTGAATCCTGTTGCAGAAATCCTGAGCGTATTGCCGGATTTGACGCCGGCATGGTTCCGTTCCAGCATGGTGCTGCATGCGGAGGACTGTGTTGAGAAGTCCGCCCGCAAGAGCGCCTGGAGGTTGAACATGAAACAGGGAGTGGAAGCGATGAAACGCACAGGCATGATGCTGCTCGCCCTCACCTTGTGGCTGGCACCGGCGACCGGTCTTGCGGCTGATGCTGAGCAAGCCGCCAATCCGGTGGTTGCTGCCGCCACCGCTGAAGACGATACGTCAGCAGCCATGCAGGACGAGGCCACCCTGCCGGACAACGGCGTGCATCGTGTCAAAGCCCCCGATATTGATATCGCAGGCCTGCGCGATCCCTTCGAGTCCTACCTGACCGTGCTGGACCAGCAGAACAAGGAGCGCATGCATGCCAATCGCAGCCGTACGCCCGATCATGAGGCCCAGCCACTGGAAGGATTCGATCTTGGCGCACTTAAGCTGGTTGCCATCATGAAGATGGGCGGCTCGCGCGCTGCCATGGTGGAGGATCCGGAAGGCAAGGGCTATGTGGTCCGGACCGGAACCTATATCGGTCGCGATAATGGTCGCGTGGTGAACATCTCCGAGCGCAGCGTGGAAATCATGGAAGACGAGTTCACCGCCACCGGCGAAATCGCTAAACGCAAGGCCGCCCTGACCCTCAACGAAGTCAATCAGTAAGCACCACCCCGTTTTCCATGATGAGCAGTGCAGGCAGACCGATGCCGCGGGCGCGGGTCACGCGGCTATTCGAGAAGCTGCAGGCCGGCGATCCCGAGCCGGTGACCGAGCTTGTATATAACACCCCGTTCGAACTGCTGTGTGCCGTGATCCTCTCCGCGCAGGCCACTGATGTCGGGGTGAACAAGGCCACTGCTAAACTTTATCCGGTGGCCAATACCCCGCAGGCCATTCTCGATCTGGGTGAGGCGGGCTTAAAGCAATATATCGCGACCATCGGTCTGTATAACAGCAAGGCGAAAAACATCATGGCTGCCTGCGACATGCTGGTCCGTCTGCATGGCGGTGAGGTGCCGCGTTCGCGCGAGGCGCTGGAGGCACTTCCCGGCGTGGGCCGGAAAACCGCCAATGTGGTGCTCAATGTGCTGTTCGGTGAGCCGACCATCGCTGTGGATACACATATCTTCCGGGTCGGTAATCGCACTGGCTTGGCCCCCGGCAAAACCCCGCTGGCTGTGGAGAAGGGCTTGCTGGCCGCCATCCCGAAAAAGTTCCTGCGTCATGCACATCACTGGCTGGTGCTGCATGGCCGCTACGTGTGCACGGCGCGAAGCCCGCGCTGTCATCTGTGTCCGATCTATGATGAATGTGCCTGGCCGGAGAAACGCGGCGTGGCTGCCGGGGGAAGGGGCTAGATTCAGCCGCCTGTTGGCTTGCAGGCCGCTACCACGATGGTGCGTCCGAGCAGCATGGGTATGCGGTTCATCTCCTGCACCAGCGGTAGGTTGTGTTTATCCACTGTTTTGTATTTGCGTTGCTCGCGGCTGATGGCCTTGCGGGAAAGGAGCGCGATGGGCAGCCACAGCAGAATCAGTGCCGGAATAGAGGAGCGCTGCACCTGATCGATGCCCGAATACGCCGGCACAAGCCCCGCATCATGCATGGAATGGCAAAGGTAGAAGTAGGAGATCGGGTTGATATGCCCGCCGGTGCTGTATTTGTCGGAAGCGGAGATATGCAGCGGACCGAACAGGTTCCAGAAACCGAAAAACAGGAATCGCAGGCGTGATTTCAGATTCAGGATGTTCGGTGTGGTGACCACCACCAGCCCGCCCGGCCTGAGCACGCGGTGGATCTCGCGCAGCACCGCGCGATGGTTTTCCACATGCTCGACCACCTCGGTGAAGGTGACCAGGTCGAAGGTGTTGTCTGCATAGGGCAGGGCATCGTGATCGAGATTGACCACATCCACCTTCTGCCCTTCGATCTCCATCAGTGTATCGGTGTAGTCGCAGGCATGGCTGGTCAGTGTGTACTTGTCGTTGAGCAGGCGGATCAGCCTGCCGTCGCCGCTGCCGATATCCAGATGCTCACCGGCCAGCGCAGGTTCCCCTGCTTCGATGGCTTCCAGTACAGCCAGATGGATGCTGGGGGTGCTGTATTTCGCCGGTTCGCTCATGCACGGACGCTATCTGCGCGCAGTCCGGCCCGCAATCGGGGTGCGTTATGCCAGTTTGTCGTCGGCGACATGGTATTTCGGATCCTCGCTGAAATTCACCTCGACCAGATCAGCCGCCGTGGTCAGCAGTTGCACGCTTTCGGGGCTTAAGTGAGTCAGATGCAAGCGTTTGCCTGCCTGTTTGTAGCGCGCAGCCAGATTGTCGATCGCCTCGATGGCCGAGTGATCGGCGATGCGCGACAGCGCACAATCGATATACACCTCCTCCGGATCGCGAGCTGGATCGAACAGTTCATTGAAGCGATGCACCGAGGCGAAGAACAACGGGCCGTGTACGCGGTAGATGCGCGAGCCGTCCGCCTGGTCCTCGGCGATGGCATAGATATGCCGTGCCTGCTTCCAGGAGAACACCAGTGCCGTGGCGATCACACCGATGATCACGGCCGTGGCCAGATCGGTGAACACGGTGACCACCGCCACCAGAATGCCGACGAAGGAATCCTCGCGCGGCACCTTGTTGAGCAGGTTGAAGCTGCCCCACTCGAAGGTGCCGATGACCACCATGAACATCAGACCGACGAGGGCTGCCACCGGCACCATGGAGATCAGCCCGGAGGCGAACACGATGAACACCAGCAGGAACAGGGCTGCGGCGATGCCGGAGAGGTTGCGCAGGCCGCCGGAGGACACATTGATCATGGTCTGGCCGATCATCGCGCAGCCGCCCATGCCGCCGAACAGGCCGTTGACCGCATTGGCCACGCCCTGACCGATGGACACGCGGTTGCCCTGTCCGCGTGTGCCGGTCATTTCATCGACCACGCTCATGGTGAGCAGCGATTCGATCAGACCGACACCTGCGAGGATGAAGGCATAGGGCAGGTGTGGGGGAGTGTTTAATCTGGCACTAATGGGGAAAGACCAAAAAAAGCGGGAAGACCAGCAGGGACGTGGGATATAGCGGGATGGTGCCAAAAATTTGATTGGTACGGAAATAGTCAAATCTGAACAAAAAAACGACGGAATTGCGCAGCATCTGGAACGAACTGCACAAAAAGAACACGACATTGCTTTCTTTACGATTTTGCTTCGGAAGGCGCATGGTTATGAAGGGGGGAGGCGTTTAACTCTTCACAGAAGGCAGCCAACGTTGAGACAAGACCCGGCTTTGATATTAGGTTGATTATCGAGTCTTCATTACCTGCAGTAAGCATTGACAGCACCGCGTAGGCCCGCAAGCTTAAGTCATACAAGGCACTTGCATCCCCTTTAAATACCGGCTGCAGCGCGACCATGATCTCCATCAGGGTGATCGCCCCAGGCGAATCAAACTCCAGGCGAATCCTCCCTTCTATCTGAATCAAGCCCGCAAACGCACCGCATCCTAGACACTTCGCGCCACCGCTGATCTTGGCAGGCATGGCCGGAGGCAGATCAATCTCTTCAATCCCCACCGCTTCTTGCTGCTGCGCTGGTGTGCGCGGTGCCGCAGCAGGTGCGGATGGCATAGCGCCGCTCTGCCGGGCTTCTATCAGCACCATCACATCAGGTGGAGGCGTATATACGCGGCGCATACCACCCTTTCCCCGGCCCTTCTCCGTTGAAGCCTCCCATTTATCCCTAATTACGAGGTTGTGCCACCCCTGTCTGGTTGTTGGCATACCCGGAAGCTGCATCAAATTAAGCTCATGTATTGAATAAGCCATAAAACCCCCTAACCGTAAAGTTGCTTTACAGTTTTAAACTTCAACCGTAAATAATTAAATATCTATTTAAATCAATTGCGTGTCGTGTTTAGCTGAAATTTAGACAATTTTTTAAGCGTAAAGTGTTGACATGACTTTACCGTGTGTTTACAGTGCCGCCATGTCAAAAATAGCTAGCACGTTAAACAGCATGAAAAAACCAACCTCGAAAGATTGGCATCGCGCCGACATCATTGCCGCCGTACGGAAGACCGGAACCACACTTCAACAGCTTGCCTTCGCGCATAGCTACACATCCGGCGGGACGCTGCGCAACGCGCTTAACTATCCCGCCCCGAAATACGAGCGAATCATCGCTGAATTCCTCGGCACCACTCCACAAAAGATATGGCCTTCCCGCTACCACATAGACGGCAGCCCAAAGAGCGGGCGCGGCGAGCGCGGCATTGGGCGCTATCAGCGCAAGACGACCGGGCCGACCAAGGTCGGGCGCAAACCGAAAGCGAAGTTTAACGGCTCTACCGAGCCGGACAACGTTAATTTTAACGGGAGCAACTGACAGTGGACACCCGCACGCTCAACCTCTTTTCCCATAACGCCACCCGCCACGGCTCACTTGGTTGTCGCGCGGAGGTCGCCGCCGCGATGGCGGAGGCCATGAAGCGCGCGCTCTCGCAAGGTATCGGCCGGGAAGAGATCGCCACCCGAATGAGCGCTTATCTGGGCGAGAAGATCAGCGTCGGCACCCTGAATGGATACACCGCTCCTTCGCACACCTCTCAAGCGGAAGCGCACGGCCAGCCTGCCCGAGACATCAGCTTCATGCGGGCGATGGCGTTCGATGAGGCAGTGGAAGAAGACGTGTTGATCGGACTGTTCGCCGACAAGATCGGCGGGCGGCGCGTAGTCAGCAGTGAGGATGCCGCGCTGCTGGAGTGGGCGCAGCTGCACCAGCAAGAGAAGGAACTAGCCGAGCGCAAGAAGGCGCTGGAAGCTGTTTTCAAGTTGAAGGGCCGGAAATGAAAACCCACTATTCCTGCGCTGAGCTGGCGGCGATGCAGTTGCCGGGGTTGCCAACCACTAAAATGGGGTGGGCAAATACTGTTAAAACGGGCGGGTGGGAAGGCCGTAAGCGCACCGGACGTGGTGGCGGAATTGAGTACACCCCACCACCCAGGATTGCCAAGCTGATCGCCGCGCGCCGCGCCATCAAGGAAGACGGCCTTGCTGCTGCCGCTGCCCGCGCTGCGATGGCAGCGGTGAAGATTGAGGCGCGCACCAAGCAACACGCCAGGGCGCAGGTGCAAGTGGAATACCTGATGGCTTCATTGTCGGTCACCGGCCAACAAAAGCTCGGGGCGAGCTTCGACATCGTGCTGGCCTACCGCGACTATTTCAAGGCCCACAACAGCAACGGCCAGATCATGCGCCGCAAGGAGTCGTTCAAGGCGTTCTCGGATGACTACAACGCCAAGCGCATCAAGGTATCCGACGAGGTACGCGCAAAGTACACCACCATCAGCATGAGCTCGATCCAGCGCTGGGTGCTGAACAATGAGAAGCGCGGTCTAGTCGCCCTGGTGGATCACCGCGCCACCCGTGGCGGTACCGGCGGCAACCACAGCATCATCGAGCAGCATCCGGAGCTGGAAAAGGCGCTGATCGCCATCATCGCCGAGAAGCCGCACATCAAAACCACGCACCTGCTCGATGTGATCAATGCATTCTCGGTAGACAAAGAAACCGGGGTCATCGCGTGGCCGACTGTCTCTTATTGGGCACTGAACCGCTGGCGCGGCGCATTTGAAAGTCGCGACAAGCAAGCATTGATGGCCATCACCAACCCGGACGCATGGAAGAACAACTACCTGTCTGCCCTTGGCCGGCTGGACGAAGACGTGCTGTACCTAAACCAGCGCTGGGAGATGGATGGAACGCCCGCCGACTGGGAGCTGATAGATGGCCGTCACACCGCCAGCGTGGTGCTGGACATTTGGGGGCGTCGTCCGAAGATACTGTTCTCAAAGACGCCGCGCACCGAAACCAACAAGTTGTTGCTGCGCTCCGCCATCATGGACTGGGGGATGCTGGACGGGCAAGCCGACACAGATAACGGTAGCGACTACAAGAGCCGTGAAATGCGCATGTTCTTCGATGAGATCGGCGTAGAGCAGCGTTTCTGCACTCCCTTCTCGCCTTGGCAAAAAGGCCATGTAGAGCGATTCATCAAGACATACCTACACTCGATACTGGAGTTGCTGGACAACTTCATCGGCCACAACGTCGCCGAGCGCAAGCAAATCGAGGCAAAGCGTACCTTTGCCGAGAACCTGTTCAAGAAGAACTCCGTCGTTAAAGTGGATATGACTGCTGCCGAGCTGCAGCGGCTGACTGACCAATGGATTGATGGGGTTTATATGGTGCGCGAGCACCGCTCCTTGGGTATGTCGCCGCTGGAAAAGGTGGCCAGCTACACCGGCAGCATCCGCCAGATTACCAACGAACGCGCGCTCGACATCCTGCTGGCCAAGCCGGCAGGAAAGATGCCCACCATCACCAAGAAGGGCATTCGCTACGACAACGCCACCTATATTCACGCCGAGTTGCCGCAATACATCGGCGAGCTGGCCGACATCCGGCATAGCGAAGACCTGGGCAAGCTCATTGTGTACGTCAACGGCAAGTTCCTGTGCATCGCCGAATGCCCGGAGCGCACCGGCATGGATCGCGCCGAAGTCGCCGCCCACGGTCGCGCCAAGCAGAAGGAATTCATCGCCGCCAAGCGTAAGGAATACCGCGCCGCCAAGCATGCCCTGCCGATGTCCACCGGCGACCTGGTCAAGGAGATCCTCATGTCGCGCGCCGAGAAGGCGGGCAAGGTCACTGTACTGGCCAAGCGGGCGGAAGAATACCGAACCTCTGCACTGGCCGAGGCAGAGCGCGTCATTCAGGCGCAGGAAGCGCCGCAACTGTCGCCGGAGCACGCCAAGCTCATGGCCGAGGCACGGCGGTTATTGAACACGCAAGGCGCGCAGGTCGAGCCTATCGCGGAGGTGCATCCGATCGAAATGATGACCTTTGAGCAGAAGGTGGAGCTGTGGTACCGGCAGCGGGATCTGCTGGCCGCTGGCGGGATGATCAGTGATCCGCGCCTGGTCACCTTCCAGCGCCAGTTCGAGCACCTCACCAGATTCAAGGCACTGCGCCAGCAGCGCCAAGAAGAAAGCCCATCAGAGCAGCAACTCTGACGGGCCTATGAAGCAGTAGCACTTACTTAAGGTAACTACAGGAGCCATTATGAAACAAAGCAACAGCAGCGCACAAGCAGCACCGACGGGGATCGCCCCGCTGGCTAACATCGCGGTGGTGGAACGCGCCATCAGCCGCGCCCTTGGTCGCGGCATGCACCAGCCCGGCATGGTGGTGATGAACGGCCCATCCGGCTACGGTAAGAGCATGGCCGCTGCATGGGTAACCGCCCGCAATCGCGCCTACTACGTGCAGGCATCCGATTTCTGGACCAAGAAGGCCATGCTCAAAGACATCTGCCGCGCGCTCGGCCTGCAGTTCAAGCCTGGCGACACCGTGGACGAGATGGCCAAGATGGTGGTGGCGCAGCTCGAACAGAGCGGCCGCCCGCTGATCCTGGACGAGTTCGACTACGTGGTGGATAAGAACCTGGTTGAGGCGGTGCGCAGTCTGTACGAAGGCAGCAAGGCCGCCACCCTCATCATCGGCGAAGAAGCTCTGCCGCAGAAGCTCAAGAAGTGGGAGCGCTTCCACGGCCGAATCCTTGACTGGTATCCCGCGCAGCCCGCATCCGTCGATGACGCACGCGAGCTGGCCAAACTCTACTGCCCGCACATCACCGTCGCCGACTGCCTGCTCGACAGGCTGGTGGATAAGGCGCGCGGCAGCGTGCGCCGCATCAGCACCAACCTCGAAACCATCCAGGAAGAAGCCATGAGCAACGCCTGGGAGACCGTTACCCTTGAGTTATGGGGGAGTCGCGCGATCCACACCGGCGAACCGCCGAGGAGATCGTGATGGAACAAGCCTATATCTGGGATGTGGCGGCCAGCGCCAAGCCGGGGGAGCGTGTGCAGGTGTTCGAGGATCAGCCGGAGACCATCGCCACCGCAACGGACAAATACGACGTGATAGATGGTGTGCTGTTCAGGCACTTCATCTGGTTTCAGGACCCGCCGGGATGGAACACACCAAAAATGCTGGGAGACGGGGGATTCGCGGTGCGATTCCGTTGGAATAAAGGAGGGGCGAGATGATTGTTCGAATTCACGATGAAGCGCACACATTCCCCGCCTGTCTTCGTGGTGGAGAAGGGGGTGTGGAGGTTGATTTCAATGCCTCTCCGCGCGCGGAAGACGGCTATATCAGCATGACCGTCAGCGGCGGTGTGTTCGGCGGAAAGTGGGGCGCGGCTTGCGCTTTTATGTCGCCGGACGAAGCTAAAAAACTAGCCAGAGACCTACTCGTCGCAGCGGGAGAAGTGGAGCCATATTATGGCGCTTAAACCCATCCACCTCGAACTGTCTGGCGGCAAGACCAAGCGCCAGCGCATCTGGGACCTGATCCGCAGCCACGGTGGCGACTTCGGCCAGAAGGACGTGACACCGGGCGACATCGACGACGACACCGCACGCGATTACCTGCGTGCGCTGACCAAGGCCAGCATCATCGTGATCGTGCGCGAAAGCACGCCGCGACATGTATGCACCCTGTGGAAACTGGTTGTAGATCGCGGCGCGGAAGCACCACGCATCAACAAGCGCGGGGAAGAAGTTCTGGCCGGGCGCGTCAACGAAGCCATCTGGGGTGCCATGCAGGCCCTGAATGTTTTCACCTACCGCCTGCTGGCCGAGATGTCAGGCGCAACAGAGCAGACCGTTAAATCCTACTGCCAGGCATTGCTGCGAGCCGGATATTTAACGGTCGAGCAGGAACGCAAGAGCAAGGGTTATGGCGGCATCGCGGCCAAGTACCGGCTGCTCAAGAGCCGCGTCAAAGGCCCGCGTCCGCCAATGATCACGCGCCTCAAGGCCGTCTACGACCCAAACATCCACGAGATCGTTTGGCAGCAGGATGAAGACGATGCGCTCGAAGCGACGGAGGCCGTATGAACCAAGACCGCCCCATGCCATACAAGGAAGAGCGCTGGTTCAAGCTGCTGGAGCAGGCTGTTGGGGCCAGCAGCAAGACGGCCGTGGCCACAAAACTCGGCTACTCCCGTCCCGCAGTCAGCCAGATTATGAACGGCATCTACATCGGCAAGCCCGACAAGATCGCCGCGCGAGTTCTGGAGGTGTTCGACCGCTGGCCATGCCCTTATCTGAACATCGAAATCACCGCAGAAGACTGCCGTGCCGTGCATTCCACAGAAACCCCGGCACACGACCCGGCTCGCCTGGCACACCGCCGCATGTGCCGCACCTGTAACCGAAAGGAAGGAGGTAAATGATGATCGACCACGCACCGCGCATCCGCGCAGAACAGCAAGCAGAGCAGGAGAACGCCATCATGGCCGACCTCGAACAGCGCAGTGCGCCGTTGTACTGGGCATTGGTCGCCGCCGTGGTTGCCTTGGTGCTGGCTGGCATCGCCGACCAGGCGAGCGGATTCGCGCAGCACTACGCCGACCTGCAAGCCACCAACGAAGCGTTCGCCCAATGCCTCAACGGCCGCGCCATCGGCATCGACAGCGGAGACGGCGGAATCGTGCGCTGCAACGTGCGGCAATACCCAAAACTGGTTGCGGGGATACAGCCATGAACGCCGTCGAACGCCTGCAGATCGCCCAAGTGGCCGACTACTGCGCGAAGTGGCTCCGTGCCAACGGCATCGAGGTGCTGCGCGTCGAGGGCGACACCGAGCAACCGTGCATCATCGTCAAACACAACGCCATGTGTGACCGCTTCGACGACATCGTGCACGCCTACGAGCGCGGCGAGCGGGGTGAGCGCCGCACCGGCTGGGTGTTCCGCTTCGGCTGCCAGATTAAGTGGGCGGTTCCTGCGCCGAACCCGCACAACGCCGGGAGGACAGCATGAGCCGCTTGGTCCAACACGAGCAATACGAGGCCATGCTTTTTCTGCGCAACGGCATCAGCCAGGCTGTTGCATTCGGCAGCGAGGCAGAAACCCACGCAGCGGTCGGACGCCTGCAGGGCTACCTGATCGGCTTGCACACGGCTGGCGAGATCGACAAGGACACCGTGGCGGTGCTTGAGGCCGACATGATGTCCGGCATCGCCTTCCTCTACAACGCAAGGGGGGCAGGCCATGCCCGCTGACCTGAAAAACGAGATCCGCGCAGCGCTGTCCGGCTCTTCCGCGCAGAAGCCGGTGGACACCGTGGTGCTGACTAAAGGCCACCACCGCAGGCGTGTCGAAGCGGTGCTGATGGAGATGTACCAGGCGCGCGAAGTCTGCTGCTGCAAGATCATCAAGGGCGGCAGCGAGTCTGTTGTGTGGTGGATCGCGGGCAACGCACCCCGCCAGCCCCGGCGCTACGGCAGGCAGGCGGCGAGACGGGTTGTTCGCAGGACCTCCGACCCCAAGATGCATAAGGCCAAGGTGAACCGCATGTCCGGCGTATCCGTCGAAGTGAAAGACCTGATCACCGCACAGCCCGGCCTGACCCTGCCGGAAGTGTACGCAAGGCTCAACAAGATGGCCGCCGAGGAACACAGGGTGCGCGCCGCCATCTGTCGCCTGGTCAAGCTCGGCTACATCCGTGCAGAGGGCGTTAAGCGGCATTTTCTCTATTTCCCTGGGGAACAGGCATGAAAACCACCTGCCCCGCCTGTGGTGCAACGGCCAGCCTGGACGTGCTGATCGGGTACGAAGGTGCGCGTGCGGCCCTGCTGCTTGCGCTCAAGCTGCCTGCACCGCTTGGCAACCTCTTGATCCAGTACATCGGCCTGTTCCGTCCCGCGCAGCGCAACCTCTCGTTCGCGCGCGTGGCCGACCTGCTCGCCGATCTGCAACCCATGATCGCCGAGGCCAAGATCGCGCGCGGTGGCCGCATCTGGTCTGCCCCACAGGACTACTGGGTGATGGCACTGACCGAGATGCTGGCCAAGCGTGACGCGCTCACCCTGCCGCTGAAATCACACGGCTACCTGCTCACCATCATCGTGGGCTACAGCGAAAAGGCCGAGGCCAAGAAAGAAGCGCAGATCGAAGCCGCGCGCGGTGGCCGCACGCCGGTGGGCGGTGCGCCCGCACCGGCACAGCCCGCACCAGCCGCACCGCCGCCCGCCGCCGCCCGCAAACCCATGCCTGCCGCGGTTAAACAGGCACTCATCAAAGGAGGTTTCAACGATGCAAACCAATGACCAGCTCGTCACCCTGTTGTCGCGCCACATCGGCAAAGGCAACGGCATCGGCGTCAAAGACATCGCCCGCCAGATCGGCGCCAACGAGCGCCACGTGCGCACGATGGTGAGCGACCTGCGCGACGAAGGCCTCGCCGTCTGCGGCACGCCCAGGCACGGCTACTACATCGCCGCCACGCCGGAAGAGCTGGAAGAGACCTGCACCTTTCTGCGCCGCCGCGCCATGCACAGCCTCGGCCTCGAATCCCGGCTGCGCCGCATCCCGCTGCCCGATCTGCTGGGGCAGCTTCACGTGCCGACTTAAAGGAGATCAGCCATGACCATTACTTTTTCATCCCACTGGATACCCCTCGCCATCACGCTCATCGGCGTGTTCTGGGCGCTCTTCATCGTCGATGACGGTGGCGGCATGTTCAGCGGCATCGGCAATCTTTTCGCACTCATCCCGGTCAGCGTCGTAAGCGCCATCGCTTGGATCGTGTGGGCAATTTTCAAATAACCAACCAAGGAGAACCACCGTGGCATCCAAGACCCGAATCAAAGCAACCGCACAGATCAACGTGCCCCAGAACAACGGCGAAGCTGCTACCGACATCCGCCGGATCGGCGACCTGCAGCGCAACCTTGCCCGCATGCAAGCCGAGATGAACGATGCCATCGCGCACGTCACCGGCTCATACCAGGCACCGCTTGAGGCGATGACCAAACAAATCACGGACCTGCAAAAAGGCGTGCAAGCCTTCTGCGAAGCGAACCGCGACGACCTCACCAACGGCGGCAAGGTGAAGACCGCCAACCTCATCACCGGCGAAGTGCAGTGGCGTCAACGCCCGCCCAGCGTGCGCGTCACCGGCGCGGAAAGCGTCATTGAGACCCTGCGCCGCCTCGGCCTGAGCCAGTTCGTCCGCACCAAGGAAGAAGTGAACAAGGAAGCCATCCTCAACGAGCCGGAAGGCGTCAAAGGCGTGGCGGGCATCACCGTCGTGACAGGCGTGGAAGACTTTGTGATCACGCCATTCGAGCAGGAAGTCGCTGACTAATCATGACCCGCTACCCCACCGACCAACGCCGCCGCGACCTTGCCACGATCCACATGGCGAAGAAACAGCTCGACATGGATGACGCGGCGTACCGCGACATCCTGTGGTCGGTGGCGCGCGTGCGGTCATCGTCCGAGCTGGACCAGGCGGGCCGTAGCAAGCTGCTCGATCACTTCAAGGCATGCGGCTGGAAGCCGGCACCCAAGGTCAACGAATGGGCTTTCATCGACACCGCCGCGCCGGATCGCCGCCCGCTGCTGAGGAAGATCTGCATGGTGTGCAAGAGCATCGGCGCGGGCAAGACTTACGCCGAAGGTGCGGCCAAGCGCCAGACGGGCATCGCGCGCAAGCTGGAGATGATGGACGAAGGCCAACTGTGGCTGCTGGCCGGGGTGCTGGAGCGCACCAGGAAGAGCAAGGAACAAGCGAAGTGACACAGATCGCCCCATCCACCCTCACCGTCACCCCCGTCAGCCTGCTGGAGATCATTGAGATCATCGGCGAGTCGGCGGCGCTGGCGATGGTGAAGCGATACGGCGGGCAGCGCATCCGCATCCCGGCGCTGAGCAATGCCACCGACGACCACCCGCTGGCCGAATGCATCGGCCTCGACACCCTGCGCAAGCTGGTCGGTCTGGACGGCGGCCGCTGGATGTATGTGCCCAAGTGCCAGCGCAGCCTGCTGGACGCACGCGACCGCGAGATCGTCACCCTTTACGGCCCGCCGCACGATGTCAGCGTCAACGAGCTGGCCGAGCGCTACAACCTGTCCTATCGCCGCATCGAGCAGATCCTCGCCACGACGGTGATGGATGACAAGCAAGAGAGTCTGTTTTAAGGTGCGGGCTGGCATGACGCCAAACAAACAAAGCCGACGCAAAATGAAGATGCTAATCGCAATGATGATGGTGCTGTTCGTGGCTGCCTGCGGGAAGACGGAGCAGACGCTGAACATTTCGGTAGACCAGAGGCTTTCTGCTCAGGAGCAACAATACATCGGCAGCGGGGTGTTGAGGATCATTAAAGCATGCCCTGGCATAGTCGCCCACTGGGGTGACGTTACCCAGACAGAAACGCAGATCATGGATGCCGAGAACTACAGCGAGAGTAGAGATTATGGCTGGGAAAAGTTCGTGGAGCTCAGGCTGTATATCAACAGCAGGCCGAGATCAATTCCGGGTAATTATTTTGCATCAGGGCATACCTGCTATATCCGCGCTGGCAATGGCGGGAGAGCTGGCGTATCGGTAGTAAAGCATGCTTGCGTATCCGTGTGCCAGGATTCCGCAACGCGCAATAGTGATATTTTTATTGATGGATAGGAGCAAACCATGAAAACCATTGCCTTTGTTTTAACCCTGTTGTTCGCAACCAGCGCCTACGCTGGGATGACCGAGGATCTGTGCACCCTGGCAAAATCAGAGACTCACGGATTCCGGTGCAAGGTGAACCACGGCGCTGATTCCTACACGCTGCTCATCAAGAAGGATGTGCTCGAATCAGACACGGAAGAGAAGAAAGCCAATGCCAGGGTGGGCATGGCCAACGTGATCGAGAGCCACTTCCGCGCCGGTGGCGATCTGGTACTGATCCGATTCACCGGCCGCGATGGCGCGCTCTACGAGCGATCCTGCATCAGGATCAAGGACACATACAAACCATCCTGCTACGACGCAGAGCGCGTTAAAGAATAGCCCACCCTAGCGCCCCCAACAGCCCCGCCCAGTGCGGGGCTTTTTATTTGCGCCGAAACGTTTCGGTATCGTCCATCCTCGCGCGCGCACGTAACCTCGCGGGCATGACTGCCACCTTGCTACAGCGCCCTCACCCCAACCCTCTCCCAGCGGGAGAGGGGGCTGGTTTGTGTGGCACCTGCGCCCACTGGACGCGCCACGGCGACCCGCGCATGAACTACTACGGCTCATGCAACAAGCGTCCGGTCGGGCATTACACCGTTGGGCAATTTGCGTGCGTTCTACAACCAACCAAATGGAGGAAGGCGTGAGGCGCATCGTGCTATCCGACCACTTCACCCTGGACGAACTGACGCGCTCGGACACCGCGCTGCGTCTGGGAATCGACAACACGCAGCCGCCGTTCGAAGTGTTGCGCAATCTGGGGTATCTGGCGGAGGTGTTGGAGCGGGTGCGCGCCCAGCTCGCCGCGCCGCTCATCATCACCAGCGGCTACCGCTGTCCGGCGCTCAATGCGGCGCTGGGTAGTAAGCCGACCAGCGCGCACGTACTGGGGTTGGCGGCGGATTTTATCGCGCCCGGGTTCGGCAGTCCGCTGGAGGTTGCCCAACAAATCAACGAATCGGCCATCCGGTATGACCAGCTCATTCACGAGGGGCGTTGGGTGCACCTGTCGATCTCGCGCGCACACAACCGCATGCAGCGCCTCACCGCCCACTTCGACGACGGCCGTGCCAGCTACACGTCCGGCCTGTCCATTTCGCGCAACACTTATCAACAGGAGCTCGCATGACCCCGGTATCCGTTGTATCCGCCAAGCCTTGGTGGCAATCCCGCACCCTGATCGCGAACTTGATCGCCGCCGCGTTGCTCGCGGCGGAGGCGCAGTTTGCGCTGTTGCAACCGTATCTGCCGGGCAATGTGTATGCCTGGTTCGCTGTGGCGCTGCCGGTGGTGAACGCCGCGCTGCGCATCATCACCACTTCGCCGCTGGCGTTCCGGCAGCCGGGGGTTTGATGAGTCAGTTGGTCAACCCCGGTTTTTGGCTGGCCGTGCTGCTGGCCGCGTTGGCGCTGTTCGGCAGCGGCTATGCGGCAGGGAAAAAGCACGCGTCGTCCGCCTGCGTCGCCGACCAAGCCCAAGCGCAGCAGGCCGCGCAGGCCAAGGTGGACGAAACCAATGCCAGGCGCGAGCAAGTCGCCCAGTCGCGCGAGACCTCGCGCGAGCAGATCCGCATCGTGTACCGAACCATCCGGGAGAAAGCAGATGAACTCAAAACCACCCCTCACCCCAACCCTCTCCCCGCGAGCGGGGCGAGGGGGAATGATTTTGCTTGCGGCCTTGATGCTGACAGCCTGCGCCTCTGGAATGCCGCCAACGCGGGAAACCCCGCGCCCGTGTTCGGCAAACTTGACTACCGACTGTCCAGCGCCGCCACCGGCCAAGTCGGGCAAGTTGGCGGACTTGCTGGACAACCACATCGAGTCGATGGAGCTGTACAGCCAGTGCCGCGACCAGCTGAAGAAACTGGCGGAGTGCGCGAACAGTGAAGCCGGAAGATCGCGCGCAGGAGATTGAGCTGGAAGAGTGGGAGCGGCGGCAGCAGGATGCCCTGCTGCCGGAGCCGACAAGGGAATCGGCCAAGTGGTGCACCGCACCGGGCTGCGGCCAGCGCATACCGGATGCGCGGCGAAAGGCGGTGCCGGGCGTGCAGCTTTGCATCGAGTGCCAGGCATGGCAGGAATACATGAATACACGATAAAGGGCGCGAAATGGATTTAGAACTGGCGAAATTTTTGTTTCAGGTGTTGACGTTCCTGATGACCGGCGGCATCGGCATCTATGTGTACCTGTCCAACAAGGACAAGGTCACCAACGACCGCATCGGCAAGCTGGAAGAGGACCTCGATGGCAAATTGGGCTGCCATGTCGAGCGCATCATCGCGCTGGAAACCAGGGTCGGTGCATCGCCCACTTATAACGATCTGGCCGATATCCACGAGAAGATTAACAAGATCGGCGCCGACATCAGCGCGTTGTCGGGCAAATTCACCGGGGTCAGCAACCTGCTCGACACCCTGCACAACTACCTGCTGAGAGGCACCAAGCAATGACCACTTACGCCGAAGAGATCGCCGCCGCGCGCCGCCTCACCCTCCTGCTGGCGCTGCTTTTTGCGCCGGGCTACACCCTCGGTCGTCCCGCCTTGCGCGCCTTTGTCGAGCGCACCGGCTACATCACCAGCGCGGATCTACTGGCAGCCGAGGTCGCCTGGCTGGCCGAGATGGGGTATGTCGAGCCGCTTGAGCTGGATGCGGTGCGCCTCACCGTGCGCGGCGAGGATGTGGCGATAGGCCGCATTCAAGTGCCGGGCGTGCGCCGTCCCTCGCCGGGAGAGGTGCGGCCATGAAAGATATGCTGGTGTTTGTAGGTCGGGTTTTAACCCGACAGCGCATAGTCGGGCTGAAGCCCGACCTACAGGTAACGTGTCGGGGGTGCAGTCGCGACGCGGTGCGGCGGAGCCGTCTGGTGCGGGAGCGACTGCATCGCATCCCCTCCCGCAAACGGCTGGCTGCGCCAGTAACGTGTCGGGGGTGCTATGGCCCACGATGACGAAACCCGCCGCGCCGTCCGCGCGGGATATGTTTTCGAGCAGCTCTCGCTGGAAGCGGCAGCCGTCAAACACGGCGTGCCACATGCCACCTGCCGCAACTGGAAGCGCGCGGGCAAGGAACTCGGCGACGACTGGGACAAGGCGCGCAGCGCGCAGATGATCGCGGGCGGCGGCATCGAAGACGTGGTGCGCCAGACGCTGGGCATCGTGGTGCAGCAAGTGCAAGCCACCGTGCAGGCCATTCAGGACGCGGAGAACATGGCACCCGGCGACAAGGTGCAGATGCTCGCCAGCCTGGCCGATGCCTACAACAAGCTGATGGCCGCCTCGCGCCGGCTGATGCCGGAGACGGACAAGCTGGCGGTGGCGACGGATGTCGTTAAACGGCTGGCCGAATTTACGCGCATCAAACACCCCAGGCATGCGGCCGCGCTGATCGAGGTGCTGGAGCCGTTTGCGGATGAACTGGCGAAGGCGTATGGCTAACCAGACCTCCCGCCGTGCCTTCCTGGAAGAGATCGGCAAGCTCGCCCAGGAGTTCCGCCTTCAGATCGAGGCGGAGGTTGACGGCTTCGATCCCGATCCGGCTGCGCTGGCCGCGCGCCGGGCGCGGGCGTTGAGTGACTACCGCTTCTTTGCCCGCACCTACTTCCCGCACTACATCAAGTCCGCCGACGCGGAGCTGCACACCTACCTCTACGCCCGCCTGCCCGAGATCGTGGACAACGGCGAAGGCGACCACGAAGCCATTGCCGCGCCGCGCGGTAACGCCAAGTCCACCCTCGTCACGCAGATCTTCGTGCTGTGGTGCATCGTTACCGGGCGCAAGCATTACCCGGTGATCGTGATGGATGCGCTGGATCAGGCGGCCACCATGCTGGAGGCGATCAAGGCGGAACTGGCATTCAACCCGCGCCTGGCGATGGACTTCCCGGAAGCCTGCGGCGTCGGGCGCGTGTGGCAGGTCGGCACCATCGTCACGGCCAACGACTGCAAGGCGCAGGCGTTCGGCAGCGGCAAGCGCATGCGCGGCCTGCGCCACGGCCCGCACCGCCCCGATCTGGTGATCGGCGACGATCTGGAGAACGATGAGAATGTGCGCAGCCCGGACCAACGCGACAAGCTGGAGAACTGGCTGAAGAAGACGGTGCTTTCCCTGGGCGCTGCCGACGATTCGATGGACGTGATCATCATCGGCACCATCCTGCATTACGACTCGGTGCTGTCGCGCCTGCTGCGCAATCCACTATGGACATCGAAGAAGTTCAAATCTATCGAGCGCTGGCCGGACAATCTGCACCTGTGGGAAAAGTGGGAAGAAGCCCTGCTGAACCTCGGCCACGAAGTCGCCCTGGCGTTCTACCAGGCGAACAAACTGGAGATGGATGCCGGTGCCGTGGTGTGCTGGCCGGAGGGGCAGCCGCTGTACAAGCTGATGCTCAAACGCGCCCGCGATGGCCGCGCCGCTTTTGACAGCGAACAACAGAACGATCCGGTGTCCGGAGACGACGCGCCGTTCGCCAACAGCATCACCTTCTGGGTGAACCGCCTGAATGAGTGGGTGTTCTACGGTGCCTGCGACCCCTCTCTGGGTAAGGCCGGTGCATCGCGCGACCCTTCTGCCCTCGGCATCGGCGGCTACAACCGTCACACCGGCGTGCTGGACGTGGTCGAGGCCGCGATCAAGAAGCGCCTGCCGGACAAGATCATCGAAGACATCATCGCCATGCAGGCCGAGTATCACTGCGTGCTGTGGGTGATCGAGACCATCCAGTTCCAGGAGTTCCTGCGCACCGAGCTGATCAAGCGCAGCGCGGCGCGCGGTATTCCGGTACCGGCCCGCGCCGTGCAGCCGCACACCGACAAGCTGCTGCGCATCGAGACGCTGCAACCGCATATGGCCAACGGCCTGCTGCGCCTGCACCCAAGCCAGACCACGCTGATCGACCAGTTCCGCCACTTCCCCAAGGCCGACCACGACGACGGGCCTGACATGGTGCATATGCTGTGGATGGCGGCCATATCGGGCGGGGCAACAACAGAATTCCAATCGTCCGGCCGCCGCGTCGGCGCGTCCGGCGGCATGGCCGGTTTTATGTGAGGGAGTTATGGATAAAGTTATGGATAAAACCCTGAACAAGGAACAGAAGAACGAGATCGCCACCACCCGCGACGGCCGCGACATCACACGCGGCTACGTGGACGGGCTGCCGCTGCTGCCGTCCACCGACCGGCTGCTGGCGCTCAAGGGGAACGGCGACCTGACGATCTACCAGGAAGTGCTGCGCGACGACCAGGTGAAGGCGTGCTTTGGCCAGCGCGTCCGTGCTGTGACCTCGCGCCCGTGGGAGGTTAAGCCTGGCGGTGACAAGCGCATCGACAAGCAAGCCGCCGAATTCATCAAGGCGCAGATCGACAACATCGCCTTCGACGACATCACCGAGAAGATGCTCTACGGCGTGTTCTACGGCTATGCCGTGGCCGAGCCACTCTATGCGGTGGAGGACGGCAAGATCGTGCTGGACACCAGCCGTGGCGGTATCAAGGTGCGCGACCGCCGCCGCTTTGGCTTCGCGCCGGATATGTCGCTGCGCCTGCGCACGTCCGCCAACCCGATGGGAGAGAAGCTGCCGGAGAAGAAGTTCTGGCATTTTGCCACCGGAAGCGATCACGACGACGAGCCTTACGGCCTCGGCTTGGCGCATTGGCTCTACTGGCCGGTGTTCTTCAAACGCTCCGGCACCAAATTCTGGCTGGTGTTCCTGGAGAAGTTCGGCAGCCCCACTGCTGTGGGCAAATATCAGCCGGGCACCAACCAGGAAGACCAGGACAAGCTGCTGTCCGCCTTGCAGGCGATCCAGACCGACAGTGCGATCATCTTCCCCGAAGGCATGACCGCCGAGCTGCTGGAGGCAACACGCGGCGGCACGGCGGACTACACCTCGCTCTACGACCGCATGGACGCGGCTATCGCCCGCGTGACGCTGGGCCAAACCGCCAGCACGCAGGGCAGCCCCGGCAAGCTCGGCAACGACGAGCTGCAAGGCGACGTGCGCGCCGACATCGTCAAGGCCGATGCCGACCTGGTGTGCATGAGCTTCAACGCGACCGTGGTCAAGTGGCTGGTCGAGTGGAATTTCCCCGGCGCTGCACTGCCGCAGGTGTGGCGCAAGTGCGAGGACGAAGAGGATTCGAACACCACAGCCGAGCGCGACGATAAGATCTGCAAGATGGGATTCAAGCCGACGCTGAAGTACATCGAGGACACGTATGGCGGGGAGTGGCTGGAGACGCCGCCCGGCACACCGCCTGGGCAGGTTGGTGGTGCTGAGTTCGCGGAAAGTGATCGCCGCGTGCCTGGCAATTTACTCAAAAGCAACGGCCAGCCAGACGAACTAGACGCCCTCGCCGAAGATATGGCCGGCGACTGGGAGCGCGTCACCGATCCGTTGATCGCGCCCATCGTGGTGCTGGCTGCAGAGGCGGCCAGCTTCGAGGAATTCCAGGCGCGTCTGCCTGATCTGATCCAGGGTATGGATGCCGCCGTGCTGGCCGAGGCGCTGGCGCAGGGACAGTTCGCCGCGCGGATCTGGGGCAAGGTCAATGCCGCAGATTAAGCTCGAAGCCTTGCCGCCCGAAGAGGCGATCGCCTTCTTCAGGCAGAAGGGTTACAAGATCGGCTTCGACTGGCGCGACGTCTGGCAGCAGGAACACCAGGCTGCGTTCACCGTGGCCAAGGCGATGCAGCTCGACATCCTGCGCGATATCCGTGCGGCTGTGGATGGTGCGCTGGCCAACGGCACCACGTTCGCCGACTTCCGCAAGACACTGGAACCGACGCTGGCACAGAAAGGCTGGTGGGGTCGCGCAGACATGAAAGACCCACTCACCGGCGAGCTGAAGAACGTGCAGCTCGGCAGCCCGCGCCGCCTCAAGACAATCTACGACACCAACCTGCGCACAGCGCACAGCGAGGGCCGGTGGGAGCGCATCCAGGCGAGCAAGCAGACCTTTCCTTATCTGCAATACGATGGCAACAACAGCGAGAACCCCCGCCTCCAGCATGCAGCCTGGGATGGCATGGTGCTGCCGGTGGACGATCCGTTCTGGCAGGCGCACATGCCGGTCAAGGAATTCGGCTGTAAGTGTCAGGTGATCCAGATGTCGGGGCGCGATATGGCGCGGCGCGGACTGGAGGTGAGCGATTCGCCCAAGGTGCCGATGGTGGCCTATACCAACACGCGCACCGGCGAGGTGCAGCAGATCCCGCAGGGGGTACACCCCGCATTCAATTACCCGCTGGGCGGACGGCTGACCAACCTGCCGAAGATGATCACCGAGAAGCTGGACGCAGCAGACGTGCCGCTGGCCGCTGGCGTGCTCAAGGGCATCGTGTCCGGCGAGGCGTTCGCGCGCTTCTTCGCCAAACCGGAGGGCGTTTTCCCCATTGGTGTGTTGGTTGCGGCGGATGCCGAACTGATCGGTGCAAAGACGCACACTGTGCGGCTGTCTGCTGAGACGATGAAGAAGCAGATCGATGTGCATCCGGAGCTCGCGCTGGAAGAGTATGGCTTTGTGCAGCAGGCTATCGAGCGCGGCGTGCGTATTCAGGACGGCGATACCGCACTGGTCTATCTGCTGGAACTGGATGGGTATGTGACGGTGGTTAAAGCGACCGGCAGCGGTAAGGCGGTGTTCATGACCAGCTTCCGCAGGCTGTCGAGCAGCCAGGTTAAACGGGATGAAGAGATCCGCAGGTTGTTACGCAAGCAGGAAGGGAATAAGTAGCGGGCGGTGGGGCCCCCCGATCCGGTTACCCGGCAACCCCACATGGCGCTCCGGCATCTCTGCCGTGCTACGGCCGGGGGAATAGCACCGTGTCGCGCCCGCAGGTGCAGTATATGCTCCCCCAACGGGATGCGCCAGATGCTTGAAACGCTGGCTGCCCTGTAGCGCTTCGCGCCCCTGTTTTGAGGCCCTATGTAGCCAAATCTCCGGCGCGACGTTTTTAACGGGGGTCTAACGGCCTCTGTGCGGGTAATTTTCATCGCGCGTGGGTGGGGATTGCGCATCGCTTCCCATTTCCCTGTAAATGTGGCAGTCTGAAAAAGCTGAACCACCCCTTATCTCTGCACCGAAACACTTCGGTATCGCCCGCACCCGTCGCCATCCCCAGAATGGCGACATGAAATCTTCCAAACCCATCCAGATCTTCAAGCCCGGCAAGCGCACCGCGATGAGCGGTGTGACGCTGGATTTCTCGGACGCAGACCTGCAGGCGACTGCCGCTGCATACGATCCGGCCAAGCACGAAGCGCCGCTGGTCGTTGGTCACCCCAAGCATGACGACCCGGCTTATGGCTGGACCGCATCGTTGGCTTACGCCGATGGTGCACTTGAGGCGATGCCAAGCCAGGTCAATGCCGACTTCGCCGATATGGTTGATGCCGGTGCCTTCAAGAAGGTCAGCGCCTCGTTCTATCTGCCCGACGCACCGAACAACCCCGTGCCGGGCGTCTATTACCTCCGTCATATCGGCTTCCTCGGCGCGCAAGCGCCTGCCGTCAAAGGTCTGCGCAATCCGGAGTTCGCCGATGCCGAAGAAGGCGTGGTCGAGTTCGCCGAATGGGACGACGTGGACAACGCCGGTCTGTGGCGCAGTCTGCGCGACTGGATCATCGGCAAGTTCGGCCAGGAAGAAGCCGACAAGGTTGTGCCTGGCTATACCGTTAAAGGTCTTGAGCAGTCCGCCCAGGACGAGCTGAAAGAATCCCTGAATGAAGAGTCACCCGTTGGCGCACCTGCTGCATCGTTTTGCGAGCATCCAGCTAGCGCTGGATTGCCTGCTTCCCCCACCTCTGAGAAAGGAGTAGCCGTGACACCTGAAGAAAAGGCCGCGCTGGAGGCCGAGAACGCCCAGATGAGACAACAGCTGGCTGATGCCGCTGCGCGCGACAAGTCCACCAAGGCTGCCGCCAAACACGCAGAGCATGCCGCTTTCGCCGAGGCATTGGTGCAGGAAGGCAAGCTGCTGCCCGTGAACAAGGACGTGACGGTGGCCACGATGGACTTCATGGCTGCGCAGGATGCGACCGTTGAGTTTGGCGAGGGCGATGCGAAGAAGCCGTTGCTGGATGCCTATAAGGCGTCGCTGCAGGCCAATCCGAAGCTGGTTGAGTTCGGCGAGGTGTCCGGTGCGGGCAGTGATGCCAGCGGCACGGTCAACTTTGCAGCGCCTTCCGGCTACGACGTGGACGCCGACCGCCTGGCGCTGCACGGCAAAGCGCTGGCCTACCAGACAGCCAACAAGACGACTTACGAGGCCGCTCTGGCCGCCGTGAGCGCTTAACCCCCCAACCAAGGAGACCAACATGAGCAAACAATCCATTTCACTGCTGACGCTGTCCATCGCGGCCAGCGGCGCCATCGTCGCGAACCGTTTCGTGACACACGCCCGCGATCAGGCGGTGGCGGACGAGAACACCCTGGGCGTCGCCACGACCGAAGCTGCAGATGGCGACGTGCTGGCGGTCGATGTGCTGGGCACCGCCATCGTCGAAGCGGGCGCGGCTGTTGCAGCCGGTGCCACCCTGAAAGCTGATGCCAACGGCAAGGCGATCACCTGGGTGACTTCCGGCGCGAAGGTTGCGGTGGCACTGGATGCCGCAAGCGCGGACGGTGACTTCATCGAAGTGCTGCTGATCCCCAACGCAGCTTAATCAATCAATACACAAGGAGACGTGAGATGAAAAGCAAACTGTGGAAACTGGCCGGCATTCTGTTCGGCGTGTTGGCGCTCAGCGCAATGGCGCATGCGGGCTGGATCGATCCGGATGCGGCGATGGCCATCGGCGTGATCGGCAATATGACCAACGCCCAGGCGCGCGTGGTCGATCCGATCCTGTCTACCGTTGCGCAGGGTTACAAGAACGGCCGCATGGTTGCCGACTTCCTGTTCCCGGTCGTGCCGGTCGACCAGCGCGGTGGCAAGATCCTCGAGTTCGGCAAGGAAGACTTCTTGCTGTACAACACGGCCCGCGCACCCGGTGCGGATACCAAAGAAGTGCAGTTCGGTCATCTCGGTGCGGCCTATGCGCTCGAAGGTCATCGTTTGATGGGTAAGGTGCCGTTCGAACACCTGCAGGAAGCCAACCAGGTGCCCGGCATCAATCTCGGTCGCGGCGCGGTCACCAAGACACAGAACATCATCCTGCTGGCCAGTGAGCACCAGGCCGCCACCATCGCCCGCAATGCAGCCAACTACGCCGCTTCCAACAAGACGGCGCTGGCCGGTACGTCGCGCTGGGATGACTACGTATCCGGCATATCCGATCCGGTAGCCGACATCGATGCCGCCGTCGAGGCGATCCGCGCGCAGGTCGGCATGCGCCCCAACACTGTGGTGTTGTCTCCCAAGGCGTTCAAGGCGGCGAAGCGCCACCCCAAGATTATCGACCGTGTGAAATACACCAGCCGCGACAGCTTGACGCTGGAGATGCTGGCCGACTTGTTCGATGTCGAGCGCGTGGTGAGCGGCGATGCGATCTACAACAACGCCGGCACCATGACTGATGTGTGGGGCAAGGATGTGGTTGTGGCCTACACCGAGACCGCATCTGCGGATGACGGCGGTTTGCCGAGCTTCGGATACACCTATCGTTTGCGCAACTATCCGATGGTCGAGTCGGCATATATGGACCGTGGCAAGAACAGCTGGATGTACCCGGTAAACGACGAGCGCTCTCCGGTGATCGCCGCCGCCGCCGCCGGTTACCTGATCCAGACCGTCGTCAGCTAATACCTGAAGAGCCGGGGCACTGCGCCCATATCGCCCCCGCCCTATCCTGAGCATGGGGCGGTTGGACAAGAGAGAGGATAGAACATGGCCACCAAGACATATCAAGTAGAAAGCCCGATCCGGCACGACGGCAAGGAATACGCCGTCGGTGCGCAGATCGACCTGGATGACAAGGACGCGAAAGACCTGCTGACCGTCAACGCCATCAGCGCTGCAGCGGCAGATAACACGCCGACCGCGCCCGCCGACGAAGCCGAGCGCATCGCCGCCATCGTGGACGCGATCGGCAAGCTGGACGCCGCCGACGCATCGCTGTGGATGAAGAACCAAGCGCCGAAGACTGAGGCCATTGCCGCGATCACCGGCTGGCCCGTCGTGGCGGCAGACCGCAACGCCGCCTGGGAACAGATCAACGCTGCCAAGTAATCGACGATGACCTACGCCACTCCATCCGTTCTGCTGGACCAGTTCGCTGCCGACGAGATCGCGCAGCGGGCTGATCGCAGTATCCCGCGCCTGGTATCGGCCGAGATGCTGAAGACAGCAGCAACTGGCGGTGATATGAGCGGTTATACGGTGGATGAGCAGGCAGCGACCGCAACCGCGCTGGCGCTGATCGGACAGAAGCTGCTGGATGCGGACAGTGTGATCGACGGTTATCTGCTCTCCCGTTACCAGACGCCGTTGGCAGTGGTGCCGCGTTTAATCGTCGGGATTGCGTGCGATCTCGCGCGCTATGCGTTGTATGACGACATCGCCACCGAGCAGATCACGCAGCGCCACAAGGACGCGCTCAAGCTGCTGGAAGCGATTAATACGGGAAAAATCAATCTGGGAAAAAACGATTCTCAGGCGGTTCCGCAAGATCATGGCAGCGTGAAATATGACGCGCCGGATCGTGTATTTAACGCGTCGTCTTTGGAGGGGTTTTAGGTGACCAACGGCATCCTCATTCGTGCAGAGATTGAGGACAGCGGCATCCGCGCCAAGCTGATGGCGCTGATCGCGTTGGGTCAGGACCCATCCGAGGCACTGCGGGATATCGCAACCCTTGGGGAGAACTCGACACGCGAGCGGTTCCGCATGCAGATCGGTCCGGATGGTAATCGCTGGAAGCCGCTTAAAACCGGATTGTTCGAGGGTGGTTTTTTTGGAAAAAAACACCTCCGCAAGGACGGGCGCATCAGAAAGAGCGCAATCAATCGCGCGCTCGGCAGAAAAATTCTGACGCGAGACGGCCATCTTGGTGACTCAATTACAGCCAGGTCGAGCAGCCAATATGCCGAGTGGGGCACGAACCGTGTGTATGGGGCGATCCACCAGCTTGGCGGCAAGGCAGGGCGCGGCCGCAAAGTGACGATCCCGGCACGACCTTACCTGGGCGTGAACGACGAGAACGCGGCTGACATTCTGAATCTGTTGTCGGATCGCATTGAGGGGGCGCGCTGATGTTCGCGGAGATGGAGATCGGGCTGGTGGATGTGATCGAGGCGAGTCCGTTGGCGCAGAAATTGACGAAGGTGGGAACGCTCCCGGATATCGACGGCGACAACCTGGTCAAGCGCATGGCTGCCGACGCGCCTGCGGTCTATGTGGTGGTCGGCCAGCCTGCTGTGGTGTCTGATGGATCGGTCAGAATTTCGTACGGGCTGGCGTGTGTGGCGCGCAATGCGCGCGGGCACGAAGAGGCGCGGCGCGGCGACGGCCTGACAGTCGGCGTGTACGCGATGATCGAGAGCGTGCTTGGGTTGGTGGAGAACGGCCAGGCTGGCGGATACCTGTGGCGCGTGACAGGTATCGAATTCATGACAGAGGCAGTGTTGACTCAAAACGGCCTGACGGTCGGCGTGGTCACTGTCGAGACGCTGGCGGCGCTGCCGAACGGCATCGACGAAACTGCGCTGGCTGCACTGTCCGAGTTCACCACGCTGCGCGCGGACTACGACATCAAGCCGATGGTGGTGACCTCAGAGCACAACAAGTGGATCAAGGACGATCCGGATTATTCGAGTAGCAAGCCTGAGCTTCAGGATCAGCAAACCGTTCAAACATAAGGAGATGACCATGCAACTGCAATTTGGACAACCCGTATTCGCCAAGCCCACCAAGGGCCTGCGCGTGCGCAAGGAAGACGGCACGTATCTGCCGGAGGCGGGCGATACCGTGATCCACAGCAGCTACTGGTCGCGCCGCGACAAAGATGGCGATGTGGCGTTGAGCGAGCTGCCCAAGTCTAAAAAGACCGCATAACCACCGCTAAAAATTTCAGGCACTTAACAGGAGATCACCATGCCGGACAACATCACTTTCCAAACCATTCCCACCGACTGGCGCGTGCCGGGCCAATACATCGAGATCGATCACACCCGCGCCGTGCGCGGCCTGCCGCAGATGGCGCACAAGATGCTGATCCTCGGTCAGCGCCTGGCGACGGGCACGGTGGCGGCCGGTGTGTTGAGCAAGGTCACCCGCAAGGAAGACGGCGTGGACTACTTCGGCCGTGGCTCGATGCTGGCACAGCAGATCGCTGCCGTGATGAAGGTCAACCCGTACATCGAGTGCTACGCGCTGGCGCTGGACGATAACGCCGCCGGTGCTGCCGCGACCGGCACGCTGGTATTCACCGGCACGCCGACCGCGACCGGCACGCTGGCTCTGTATATCGGTGGCCGCCGCCTGACAGTGGGCATCACTGCCGGGCAGACGGCCACGCAGATCGCTACCGCTGTGGCGGCCGCGATCAATGCCGATCTGGATGGTGCGGTGACTGCTGCTGCAGCCATCGGTACGGTGACGGTCACCGCGCGCCACAAGGGTGAGGAAGGCAACGATATCGACATGCGTGTGAACTACTACCAGGGCGAGGTCACTCCGGCCGGTGTGGCGCTGGCGATCACCGCGATGTCGGGCGGTACCGGCAATCCGGATGTGACGGATGCGATCACCGCGATGGCATCGCTGGCGGCCTACTCGATCATGATGGCCTGGACTGACGTGGCGAATGTGACGCTGATGGAGACGGAGCTGCAGGCACGCTGGGGCGGTATGGATATGCGCGCCGGCCACGTGTTCTGCCACAAGGCAGGCAGCTACAGCACGCTTTCTACCTACGGCTCGGCACGCAACAGCGGCCACAGCACGTTCAGCGGCTTGAAGGCTTCGCCCACCCTGCCCTGGGTGATCTCTGCCCAGTTCGGCGCGATCTGCGAATTCTCCGGCGCGAACGATCCGGCACTGCCTTTCCGCACGCTGGCACTGCCGGATGTGATGGCACCGGCCGAGGCGGACCGCTTCACCGACACCGAGCGCAACCTGCTGCTGCACGACGGCATCAGCACGATCGTGTTCGACCCGTCTGGCGCGGCCAGCATCGAGCAGGTGGTGACCACCTACCAGACCAACAGTTTCGGCATGGACGATGTGAGCCTGCTGAAGCTGAACACGAAGTGGACGGTGGACTATCTGCGCTTCCTGTTCCGCTATGCGATCGCGACGGATTACCCGCGCCACAAGCTGGCCGGTGACGACGTGCTGGAGCGCATCCAGCCGGGGCAGCAGATCGCTACGCCCAAGCTGATCCGCAACACGCTGATCGGCGCGGCCGCCAAGGCGGAAAAGGCCGGGCTGCTGGAAGACCTGGAACAGTTCAAGGCCGATCTGATCGTGGTGCGTTCCACGGCGGATACCTGCCGCATCAATTCCATCCTGTCGCCGAACGTGGTCAACCAGTTCGATGTGTTCGCGGCTTCCGTTCAATTCGTACTGTAAGGAGAGATCGACATGTCACAAGTATTCGGACGCGCTTTTATCACCGTGGCGGGCAAGCGCTACAACACCAAGGAAGGCGCCAGCCTTAAATTCGGCGGCGTGAGCCGCGAGGCGGTGGTTGGCGATGCGGGTGTCGCTGGCTACCAGGAGAAAATCGAAGCGCCGCAGGTGGATTGCACCATCATCCACACGGCCACCATCAGCTTGAAGGAGATCCAGGGCATCAAGAATGCCACGATCAGCTTCGACACCGACAACGGCAAGAGCTTCGTGATCACCAACGGGTTTTGTCTGGCGGCTCCGGAACTGTCACGCGATGGCGTTAAAGCGACCTTTTCGGGTACGCAGTGTGAGGAGATTTAAATGAACAAAGAAATGATTGAAATCAAACTGTCGAAGCCCATCACGTTCGGCGGTGAGCAGATCGATGTGTTGCGACTCCGCCGGCCCAAGGCGCGCGACTTCCGCGAGATCGGCGGCCTGGACAAGCCGTTTGCGGCAATGCTGGATTTTGCCGCTTCATTGGCTGATCTGGCCCCCGCCGCCATCGACCAGTTGGACGTTGACGATGTGCCAGCGGTCGTGGAAGTGGTGAGCGGTTTTTTGGGTCAATTCCCCGCAACTGGGGTGAAGTAATTGGGGATGTTGCGGTGACGTTCCACTTCCCGCCGACGGATATTTGGGCGATGGATGCGGAGGAGTTGATGTTCTGGCACGCGCAGGCGCTGCGCGTGAACAAGCCTAAGTCGTCGGGTTAGGCGCGACCGAACAGGCGCAGCCACACGGCTTCGACGAGATCGGCCACGCGTAAGGCTAGGCCGAAGAAGATCGTCCAGACAAGGAAGAACACGATGGCGGAAACCCAGCCTTCCTGAATCAACAGATAGCCGGATAGCCAGAGTTGAGCAGTGAGCAGCACAAGCGCCAATAGCGTTCTAATCGTTTTCATGGGGGCACTTTAGCATGTCATCTTCGATGTTTGTAGTAGGCGTGACGCTGAAGGCTTTCGATCAGATGAGCGGCGTGCTCGGGAATGCGACAAAGAACTTGTCCGGCGTCCAGAAAAAGATTGACGGCATCCGGGCGTCCGCCGAGAAGCTTGGCCGCGCAGGGTTGGCGGATGGGTTAATCGTGGGGGCCGGATTGCAGAAGTCGATCTCGGCTTTCGCAGAGCTTGAAGATGCCTCTGTACGCCTGAAATCCACCATGATGGACAAGAACGGCGTCACCGGCGCGTTCGACCAGGTGAACGCGCTGGCAGTTGAGTTGGGCAACAGGCTGCCAGGAACATCTGCCGACTTTATAAACATGATGGCAGCACTGAAGCAGCAGGGCATTGGGGATCAGTCGATCTTGGGCGGCGTTGGCGAGGCGGCGGCAAATCTTGCGGTGCTGCTCAAGATGCCAGCAGATGCGGCGGCTGTGTTCGCAGCCAAGATGAAAAAGGCAACCGGCACGGTCGATGCGGACATGCTGGGCTTGATGGACACCATCCAGCGGACCTATTTTCTGGGCGTGAAGGCGGACGAGATGATGTTCGCTTTCGCTCGAAGCGGTGGTGCGCTCAAGAATTTCGGCATACAGGGTTTGGAGCAGGCCAAGGCGCTTGCGCCAATCTTTGCGCAACTAACCGGCGGCGGCATGAGCGGCGAAACGGTGGGTACGGGTTTCGCCACGATCCTGTCGAGCATGGCGGATGGCAAGAAGATGCGCGAGGTGAACGGCTATTTGTCGAAGATGGGCATCACCTTGAAATTCTTCGAGAACGGTAAGTTCGTCGGCCCCAAGCAGATGGTGGCGGAACTGGACAAGCTGCGAAAGTTGGATCCGCAAAAGCTGAATGCCGTGCTTAAACACATGACGGGCGGCGGGCAGGATATGCAGATGCTGGCGACGCTGGTCAATGATGGAATCGCGGGCTATGAGGATATGCAGAAACGCATGGCGGAGCAATCCGACCTGACGCGGCGCGTGAACTTGCAGCTGGGCACACTGAAGAATCTGTGGGATGCAGCCAGCGGCACATTTACCAACGCGCTGGCGGCTTTTTCGGAGACGTTTGCGCCGGAATTGAAGGCGATGACGGAATGGTTTGGCAGGCTGGCTGAAGGCATGTTCAATTTCACCAAGAGCCATCCATTGTTGGCGAAGTGGCTGGGGTTGGCGACCGTTGGTTTTGTCACATTGGCGTTGGTGGTGGGTGGATTTGCCATTGTGTTTGCCGGGGTGCTGCGCTATGTCGCGCTGCTGGCAACGATCGGGCCGGGACTAGCGGCGGTGATCGGCGGTATCGCGACGGCGTTCCGCGTGCTCGGTACGGTGATCGCGTTTGTCGGGCGGCTGTTTCTGTTGAACCCGATAGGTTTGGTGGTGACCGCGATCGCGGGGGCCGCTTATCTGATCTACAAGAACTGGGACACACTGAAATCGTGGTTCACCGGGTTCTTCGAGTGGATCGGCACGAAAGCCAAGGCGTTGCAGGATATGTTGCCGGAGTGGATGAGGGAATTCACGCCACACGGGTTAATCATCGGCCAAGTGGCCAAGCTTGCGCCCGCGCAGAACGTCATGGGGCCCTCTGCTCCTGCCGTTGCGGGTGCGCAGCGCGGGCTTGACGCTGGCGGAGAAATAAAAGTTAGCGTGGAAGATAACCGTGTGTCGGTCAGGTCGGTAAAAACAAATGACCCGCGCGTGAATTTTAACGTCCACAACGGCCCGTACATGGCGGGGGCGAACTAATGGCCTGGCGCGATCAATGGCAGACAGCAAGTTTCCGTGGCGTTGGCTTCCGCTTCCGCACGGCATCCGCCGCCCTCGGTAGGCGCAATGTGGTGCATAGCTATCCTGGGCGGGACGATCCTTATGTCGAGGATATGGGGCGCAAGGCGCGCGAGTTCACGCTGGAGGCGTTTGTCATCGGCGCGAACTACATGGCGTGGCGCGACAATCTGGAGGCAGCTTGCGAGGAGCGCGGTCCCGGCGAGCTGGTGCACCCGACGCGCGGCCGCATGCAGGTTGCGGTTCAGGATTGCCGCCCGAGCGAGAGCGTGGATGCGGGCGGGATGGCGAGCTATTCGCTCACGTTCATCGAGGCCGGCGGCAATGCCTTCCCCACGGTGCGCGTGGATACGCAGGCTGCTATCACGGTGGCTGCGGACGATGCGGTGGCGGCAAGCATCACTGACTTCGCGGACAAATTCTCTATCGCTGGTATGCCTTCCTTTGTTGGGGTGCGCGCGCTGGCCAGCGTGAACGCGGCGCTGGATACGGCCTATGGCGCGACGTTGAGAGGCTTTGCCCAGGTCAATGTGTTGCCAGGTATCTATGCTGATCTGAGCACTTTGCAGGGGCAGGCTGAGCAGTGGCTCAGCTTGCCTTCGACGTTGGGCGAGAAGCTTGCCGCCCAGGTTGCAATGATCGGTGATCTGTTTGAGCCGGAGCATGCCTATACGGCGGGCGGTGCGGTGGCTGGATTTTCCGGCACGCAGACGAGCGGCACAGGTACGCCAGCACAAGCGCAGGCCACTCAGAACGATGTGGCTGTCACGGCGCTGATGCAGTGCAGCGGTTTGGTGGTGGCAGCGCGGGCGGCGGGTGAGATCGAGTTTGAGAGCAGCACTGATGCACTGGCGGTGCGCGACAGCCTGGTGGACCGAATTGACGCCGCAGCAGAGACTGCATCGGATGAGGTGTATTTCGCGTTGACCAATCTGCGCGCAGTCCTGGTGCGCGATATCGGCGCGCGGGCGGCCGATCTGGCGCGGCTGATGCAGTACACGCCGGGCGCGACGATGCCTGCCATCGTGCTGGCTTACCGCCTCTATGGCGATGCGGAGCGGGCGGACGAGATCGTGGCGCGCAACCGCGTGCGGCATCCAGGCTTTGTGCCGGGTGGTCAACCACTGGAGGTGCTGAGCAATGGTTGAGATCAAGATCGGCGATCAGGTGTATGGCGGCTGGAAGACGGCGCGCATCGAGCGCGGCATCGAGCAGATCGCGGGCAGTTTTGAGCTGTCTGTTTCCGAGCGTTGGGCGGGGCAGGATGTGCCGAGGCGGATCCGCCGTGGCGAGCGCTGCACGATATTGGCCGACGGCGAGACGGTGATCACCGGCTGGGTGGACGATGTTGCGCCGTCGTTTTCGGCGGATGCGCATGAGTTTCGCGTGATGGGCCGCGATGCAACGGGTGATCTGGTGGATTGTTCCGCGATCTATAAGACGGGGGAATGGTCGGGCGTGAAGTTGGACAGGATCGTGCGCGACTTATGCCTGCCTTTCGGTATCAAGGTGACGGCGGATACCGATATCGGCACGGCTTTCCCTAACCACAAGATATCTGAAGGCGAAGCCGCTTTCGAGTGCATCGAGCGGGCGTGCCGCATGCGTGCTGTGATGCCGGTCTCTGATGGTAAGGGTGGACTGGTGCTGACACGCGCGAAGGATGGCGAGTCGGTCGCGGATCTGATCGAGGGCGTGAACATCCTGTCGGCCAATGGCAATTTCGGCATGAAGGAGCGCCACTCGCGCTACATCGTGAAGGGGCAGGATCGCGGCAGCGATGACGACTTCGATGCGCCGGAAACCCACACGCAGGTGAAGGCAGAGGCAGTCGACGACCAGGTGTTGCGCTACCGGCCGCTGGTGGTTCTGGCTGAAAGCCGTGGACCGCATGCGACCTATAAGGACCGCGCGACATGGGAGCGCAACGTGCGGCGCGGCCGCAGCAGCGTGGCGACTGTGACGGTGCAGGGTTGGCGCAATGCCGCGACCGGCCAGTTGTGGCAGCCGAACACGATGGTGCACCTGGTTTCTTCCTGGCTGGGTGTGGATGCTTATGTGTTGGTGGTGGCGGTTACGTTCACGCTGGATGAAGAACGCGGTTTCGTGAGCGCCCTGCGCTTGTCTAGCCGCAATGCGTTCGACCTGATAGTTGGCAAAAAGACGCCGGGGCTGAAGGGCAAGATCAGAGAGTCCAAGTCCAGGGAGAAATCGCTGGGCACCGATTGGAGCACGTTCTGATGATGGCCACGTTCAACAAACTGATCGACCCGCTGCGCCGCCGTGTGCGCTTGATGATCGGCCGCGCTGTACTTGCTGCGGCAGACGATAGCAAGGGTATCCAGCTGGTGCAGGTGAAGCTGCTCGATGGCGAGGTGGGCGATGGTGTCGAGCGGATGCAGAACTATGGCTACACCTCGGTACCAAAGGTGGGCGCTGAAGGCGTGATGGTGTGCGTCTCCGGGGACCGCACTCACGGGATCGTGGTGGTGATGGATGATCGCCGGTACCGGCTGAAGAATCTGCAACCCGGCGAGGTGGCGCTGTACACCGACGAGGGCGACACCATTGTGATGAAGCGCGGCCGCAAGATCGAGGTGACGGCTGGGGCGGAAATTACGGCGACGGCTCCGGTCGTTAAAGTTGAGGCGAGTACCAAGGTGACTTTAACGACACCGCTGGTGGAGATGACGCAAGACTTGAGCGTGGGCGGTTCGATATCGGTTGTGGGCGATGTGGTCGCAGACGGAATCAGCCTGACGGCTCATGCGCATGGCGGCGTTACGCCTGGTGGCGGTAATACGGGAGTTCCGCTGTGAGCGACATCAAGACTGTTTTCGTTGATATGGAACACGGGGCGGACTTCGCTATAGAGTCGATGCTGCTCGCTCAGGATGATGGCTTGCGCACTGCGCTGATGTTGAGCTTATTCACCGACCGCCGTGCCGGTGACGACGATCTACTGCCTGCTGGCGCAGAGGATCGGCGTGGCGTGTGGATGGATAACTATGCCGAGGTGCCGGGCGACTTGATGGGTAGCCGCTTGTGGCTGCTGCAGCGCGCGAAGCTCTTGCCGGAGACGGTGATCCGTGTGCGCGAGTATTGCGAGGAGGCGTTGGACTGGATGGTGCGTGACGGCGTGGCGAAGTCGGTTCTGGTGACTGCCTGGATCGAGCGCAGAACGCCTTTCGGCGTGATCGGCGCGAACATCGATATCGCGAAACCGGACGGTACGACGACACGATTCAAATTCGAGAAACTCTGGAGCGCGACCTGATGCCTTTCAATAGACCAACTTTGCAGCAACTGATCGACCGCTCGGTGGGTGATATCGAGGCTGGCTTGCCTGGCACCGACGCGAAGCTGCGCCGCACCAACTTGAATGTGCTGGCCAAGGGCATGGCCGCTGTGTCGCACGGCTTGCATGCCTACATCGCATGGCTGGCCAACCAGCCGTTGCCGGATACGGCTGAGGCTGAATACCTGGACCGGCATGCCACGCTGTGGCTTGACCAGCCGCGCAAGCCTGCCGCTGCTGCTGTGGGCGACGTAGATTTCAGTGGGACGAATGGTGTGGTGATCCCGGCCGGCACGTCGCTGGTGCGGGCAGATGCTGCCGAGTTTGTGACTACGGCCGAAGGCACGATTGCAGGTGGTGTGGCGGCGGTTGCTGTAGCGGCGGTTGTTGCGGGCGCGGCTGGCAATTCCTTTGCGGGCATTACGCTGACGCTGACGACTCCGATCGCAGGCATCACCTCCACCGCGACAGTCGCGGCCGATGGATTATCCGGCGGCACCGACACCGAATCCGACTCCGCCCTGCGCGCCCGCGTTCTCGCCCGCATTAAAGAGCCGCCCCACGGCGGTGCCGCATTCGACTACGAGACCTGGGCGTTGGAAGTGCCAGGCGTCACCCGCGCCTGGGTGTACCCGCTCGAACTCGGCCCCGGCACTGTCACCGTGCGCTTCGTGCGCGATGACGACGCCAGCATCATCCCGGACGCGGGCGAGGTGGACACCGTGCAGGCTTACATCGATGCGCTGCGTCCGGTGACAGCACAAGTCACCGTGGTTGCGCCCGTCGCGGTGCCGCTGGATATCACCATCGCGCTGACCCCGGCCACCGCATCGGTCAAAGCCGCTGTCGAAGCCGAGCTGACCGACCTGATCCGCCGCGAAGCCGAGCCGGGCGGCACCATCCTGCGCTCACACATCCGCGAGGCCATCAGCATCGCCACCGGCGAAACCGACCACACGCTGACCGTGCCCGCCGCTGATGTGACGCACACCACCGGCCAGATGGCCACGATGGGGACCATCACATGGGCATGACGCCGGCAGATTACCTGAGCCAGCTGCAGGCGCTGCTGCCGCAGGGGCCTGCGTGGGCGCGCGATCCGGATGCGGTGCTCACCCGCCTGCTGGCAGCGCTGAGCGAGGAATTCGCCCGCATCGATGCGCGCGCTGGCCAAGTGATCGACGAGGCAGATCCGCGCAACACCACCGAGCTGCTGGTGGACTGGGAACGCGTCGCGGGCTTGTCCGCGCTGTCTCCGCTGGATGGCAGCCTGCTCTCCACCGATCAGCGGCGCGCCAATCTGGTCTCGCGCATCACCGAGCGCGGCGGGCAATCGCGCGCCTATTTCATCGCCCGCGCCCTGGCGCTCGGCTACGTCATCACTATCACAGAGTTCAGTGAATGGAGTGTGACCGACGACGTTGATGCAAGCTTGAGCGGGGTGGAGTGGAATTTTGCCTGGCGCATCAACGCGCCATTGACAGCGGCCGGTGAATGGACGGTTGAGAGCGACGTGGAAGCGCTGTTCTCGGTGATCTGGGCCAGCGCCTTGATGGAAGCGGCTATGCACGACGACAAGCCGGCGCACACCGTGCTGCTGTTTAAATATTCATAGAGGAGATATACAGATATGGACAATCGAAAATGGTCATCCGGCGCATCCACCATCCCGCCATCCCCACCGGCAATACCGTCTATCGGGTATCCAACCAGGGGCAATCCGGCCCTCGGAATCGAGGCTACCAAGGGAGGGGAATACTGGTTCCACCAGGTCGGCGAAGAGCTGCGCGCGGCGATTGTCGAGAATGCCCTTGCACCAAGCGATGATGACTTAACGCAGCTCAGCAAAGCAATATCAACTCAATCGATCGATGTCGCCACCCGCTACCGACAAGCCGCACTGGCCGGTTGCTCGGCCATGATCGAAATTTAAGAAGGAGGTTTTATGCAAGGAATCCCAAAAGTACTGCAAACCCGCGACGATTTCGATCTTGCGCTGACGCTGGCGCGAGCCGGTGAGGCATCGGCATCTGTTGTGGCTCGACACTTCGTTGGGCTGGTCGAGTCGGCGCACCATTACGCATTTGATCGGGTGTTATTGGATACCGAGGCGGCTGATGGCGCGCCCCCTATTTTTTGCGTCACCGAGGCAACCGATCAAGACCCGGTTCGCCGCCAGCTTAAGCGCACCATCGACCCCGCCGCGCGGCTGCTTGCGCTTGGATTTACCTTGGTCGAGGTTCAAACCATCATCACTGAATTGGAGGCTATGTAATGGCTAGCGGAGATATCGTAATCGTGCCAGCCCAGGCGGCTGGGTTTTATAGTTTCCAGGGGCGGATTGCCAAAAACAGCGGCGGCGAACTGCTAGACATTCCCGAGGGTATGGTGAACATTGGCGGTAACAGTAAAGGGTATTTACTGGCATCTGTTGCTGGTTTCGACCCGTACGCCGCAGCCAATCGGGATGACAGTTTCACCATCATCGCTCTGGGTGATGATATCTATATCTACGCCTGCCAGCAGGCAACTGGTTATGCCAAGCTGGTTGCATCTAAAAATTCCTCAGCTCCGGCCGGGTTTACGACATTGAACAGCCGTAAGATAGGCGGCTTCCATGTCGGCAGAATCCGCCCTTTGGCGCAGCGTTTTGTGGCCGCATATCTGCCACTGCCTGGTATCGTGCCCGGCAGCGTCTGGGATTTGGGTCATCGCCCAAAATGCAGCCCAGAGGGGATGAACGAATTTCAGCCTAGCTTGTGGGGTTCTATCTATCTGCTGTCCGTGATTTCTGGTGCATGGCCAGGCGTGGTATTTGGAAGCCGATACAACGCCTCCCCAGTGCGATCAACGGGTGGTTACAACCAGATTGACCTACACCGTGGAGTGCATGCAGCCGGGATGCGTGAGCCGTCCTTTGAGGAGTGGCTGATGATGGCGGATGGCGCTCCTCAGGGTCTGGCTGCCACCAATGACACCGCATGGTCTGCCACAACAAATACCGCCCCATGCAACACTGGTGCCGTTCAGAAATCCGTGTCGTGCGCCAATTTTGTCGATTGCGTCGGCAACCTTTGGGAAAATATTTCCGGCCAGTTCGACATTGGTAATTCGACCAACGCCTATGCATGGGACGCAACCGTTGTGAATACTGGGCAGAATGCCGCGCAAGCGCGCGGCCAGGTCTACCACGTTGCCTGGCGCTACGCCGTCGCTGGCGGCCATTGGTCTGAGGGCGCGCACGCAGGCGCTCGGTGTCTCACTACGAATGCCGGTGCCTGGAATGCGACTGGCGGTGTGGGCGTGCGCGGCGTCAGTGAATCCTTATGAGCTTAGGTCTTGATTTGCCCGGCCACGGCAGTGGCAGGGCTTCGGATTTACCTCGGCTCAGGGTTTTGGAGCTGTGTGAGCAGTTGATTGTTGAGGCGATGCCGGTGCTGGATAAAATCCCACGCTGCCATCGTTACCGCTACGGCGCGCGGTTGGAGTCGGCGTTGTTTGCCTTGCCAGAGCTGGTGGTGCAGGCAGCGAGTTCAGGCACCAAGACCAAGGTGTTTGCATTAACGGATCACCTGGAAGCAACCAATGCGCTGTTGCGCATCGGCGCGGAGCGTAAACTGATCAGCCCGCGATTCGTGGGTCACATCATGAGCGCACCCACCGAGGCTGCGCCACGAGGCGGGCTGTTGCGTCAGGTTGGCGCGATGGCTGCATCGTGGCGCAAGTCGGTAAAAATGTAGTAATGCAACAAGGGATAAGGCGGGTTTCGACGCGCGGCCAGGTCAACCACGTTGCCTGGCGCTACGCCATCGCTGGCGGCAATTGGAATGAGGGCGCGCACGCAGGCGCTCGGTGTCTCAATACGAATGCCAATGCCTGGAATGCGAATGGCAATGTGGGCGTGCGCGGCGTCAGTGATGCGATAGCAGCAGATCAACACCAAGATGCGCGGGCGGAATCCCGTGCGCCATGCATCCCCTACGGATCAGCCGTTTTATCCCAGCCGGGCTTCCGGCTAAATATCAAAAAACGCCATGCAGTCGTGATACCAAGCCGCTGCATGGCACCTAAAAAATATGAGCAAAAAACACGATCACCTTATTGAGCGGATTACCGACTGGGACAACCTGCTACTGGCCTATCAAAAGGCCCGCAGCGGCAAGCGAGATCGCTCTGAGGTTCAGGTATTTGCGGCTGACCTTTGGCTCCATCTGGGGAATATTCAGCACCATCTATTGGGCGGCACCTATCGCATGGGAGACTATCGCCGCTTTGTTGTATATGAGCCAAAGCGGCGCGAGATACTGGCCGCGCCGTTCGCTGATCGGGTGGTGCAGCACGCCATCCTTAACGTGGCGCACCCGATCTGGAACGCCTGCATGATCGAAGACACCTATGCCTGCCGGGATGGTAAGGGAACACACGTCGGCGCAGACAGGCTGCAACAATGGCTGCGCGACATGTCAGCCCACAAGCCGCTGGCCGAGGTATGGATCGCCAAGACAGATTTCAGCAAGTACTTCCAGCGCATCCGGCACGCTGATCTGAAGAGGATCTGCCGCCGCAAGATCGCCTGCGCTCCAACCCTGCACCTGCTGGATACCATCATTGACAGCACACCTGGTGAAGTCGGCATCCCGGTCGGCAACCTGACCAGCCAGTGGCTGGCCAACCTGCTCGGCAACGAGATCGACCAATGGATCAAGCGCGAGCTGCGCGTGAAGCGCTATCTGCGCTACATGGACGACATGGTGGCGATCTTCGCCAGTCAGTCTGAGGCGGAGCTGTTTGTACGGCAGGTTGAAGTGCGCGCAGCCCAGTACGGGCTGACGTTTTCAAAGTGGAGCGTGCATCGTGCAACGCAAGGCATCAACGCCCTCGGCTACCGGATATGGCCAACCCACAAGCTGCTGCGCCGTCGAGCGATAGTGATGTTCAGGCGTGATATGAGACGCCTAGCGCGCGGCAGGGCTGAGGGCTTGGCGAGTATTGATCAGGTAACTGCTAGAGTTACAGCGTTTGTGGCGCATGCTAAGCATGGGGATACTTGGCGGCTGCGGAAAAAATTGTTTTCGTTTGGTTGGTTGGTTTAACGGGGTTCGGGTTTATCTGCGTTAAACCCAACTACCTTTTGTGCCAAATGCGGCGCAAATCAGTGCCAAATGCGGCGCACGCTTACAGCAGGATGATGCCCAGCGTCTCCAGATTCATGGGTACGGACGGGATATGGAAGCTCGGGAAGCCGCCGCTGATATTGGCGATATCGCCGACGGTCCTGGTGTCCACGCCGCCGAAAATAACAATCAAGCTGATAGTCAGGATGCCGGCCAGCCCTGCCGGGAAAGCGCGTGTGAGTTTGGGCAGCAGGAACATAATGGCCATCATCAACGCCACCAGTCCAAGCATGGTGTACAACGGTGCGCCGTTCAGCCAGTGCAGCGCGCCGTCGGCACCCATGGCCTTGAAATGATCCATCTGCGCCAGAAAGATCACCATGGCCAGACCGTTCACAAAGCCGAGCATCACCGGATACGGCACCATGCGGATATACTTGCCGAACTTCAGCCCGCCGAAGATCACCTGCAACAGGCCGGTCAGCAGGATGGCGGCGAACAGATACTCCACACCGTGCTGTGCGACCAGCGACACCATGACCACGGCCGTGGCACCGGTGGCGCCGGAGATCATGCCGGGTCTGCCGCCGATCAGCGAGGTGACCAGTCCCATCAGGAATGCGCCGTACAGGCCGACCAGCGGATTCACCCCGGCCACGAATGCGAAGGCCACGGCTTCCGGAACCAGCGCCAGCGCCACGGTCAGGCCGGATAGGATGTCGTCGCGGGCGCGTGCCGCGTGGTCGTAGTAAAGCTGGATCATGCAAACTCCTGTGATGTCCGGCGGGATGCCGGACGGGCCTTCACTCTAGCGCCGTCACACCTCACCTCAACCCGCCCCCGGTGCAGGCCGATGCGCCAGCTGCTAATCCTGCGGCCGGTTTCCGCGATACACCGGTAAGCAGCTGTGCCGTCAGCCCTGCTGGGCAGGTGGCGCAGCAACAGAGCACACACGCAGGCCGGGAGCACACAGATGGATCTGGAATCCGCCAAACAACTCATCGAACAGTACGGCTATCTCGCTATTTTTCTGTCCACCGTCATCGAGGGTGAATTCGTGGTGCTGGCCGCCGCGGCCATTGCCGCCACCGGGCTGTTGCAGGCGCACTGGGTGATCGCTGCCGCGGCACTCGGTGCTTGGGTCGGTCATATGCTTCTGTTTGCCATCGGTCGCTGGAAGGGCATGCAGCTGATCGAGTCCGTGCCGAGCCTGCGCAGGCATTATCCCAAGGCCAATCTTGTGATGGATAAATATGCCAACTGGTCGGTGTTCATCTTCCAGTATCTGTACGGTCTGCGGCTGGTGTCCGCCATGCTGTTCGGCTGCTCGACGATCACGCTGGGCCGCTTCATGGCCCTGCAGGTGATCAACTGCATCGTCTGGGCCATGCTGGCCTATTTTGCCGGCCACATAATCGGCATGCTCGCCGCGCGTATCTTCGAGATGGTTGGTATCTACGGGCTGCTGTTGTCTGTAGCTGCTGTCGCCTTCGTGCTGCTGGTGCTGTATCAGCGTTTCGCGCACCGCCATGTGCAGGGCTTTCTGGCCAGTGGTCGCGAGGTGGCGGAAGAGCAGCTCAATGCCACCGAGGGACGGCATTTCACGCTGGAACAGTTGGCCTACCATATCGAGCTGGCCCGGCGCATCGACAAGCCCTTGTCGCTGATCCTGTTGAAGCTGCCCGCTTGTGCCGGAGGCGAGCCGGGCAACCGGCTGGGGGTGCGTCTGTCACTGATGGCACATGAGTTGTGCCGCCTGCTGCGCCTGACCGATATCCCGGCACGCTTCGCACGCGACACCTTCGCCGTCGTGGCGCCGAATGCCGATGTCGCCGGTGCCCATCAGGCGATCGCCCGCCTGCTGGCTGAGCTCAAGCCGGAGAAGTCGTGTGCGGATGGAGCCTTGCCGCAATTGTTCGTGGGTGTGGCCGGGTGGCAGGCGGGCATGAGTTCGGGGCGTTTGCTGGATGCGGCCTATGCGGCTTTGCAGCACGGTGAGCGTCCGACCGGTACGCGTGGTGTCAGCGGTTTCGACGCGGAGGAAAAAGCGCAGTAAGCTTCCCCTATGTCTCAAAGAGAACCGCAGCAACCAGAACCGCAGCAGAAAAATATGCAGCCGTGTTCACGCAACTCAGGCGGAAAGCTGCCGCGCCGTGCCGCGGTGATCCTTGCCGCTGTGTTGCTGGCCGGAGCCGCGTTCGGGCTGAGCGCTTGCAGCAAGACCCTGAGCGGCAACGCCAGCAGGCTGCTCGATGTCGCCCGCATCGCCAGCAGCTCCAACCCAGCCAAGGCCATCGAGCGCACGGCCCGCAGTATCGGAAAATCCTACGAGCGCAACCCGGCGCAGGCCGTGAACGACCTGCGGGCGCTGCGTGCCGATTTCAACCGGCTGATGGCGCTGCTGTCCGGACGAGCCGGCAAACAGTGGGGAAAGAAGAACACGCGCACGCCGGATCGCGCCCATTATGTGAAATACACCCATAACTACCAGAGCCGGGCTATCGTCGATTTCGATAAGGGGCGGGTGACGGTTGAAACGCTGCAGCAGGACAATGCCGTGGAGAGCCTGAAGAGCGCGATCATCACCACGCTGCTCACACCGGATGATCCGCGTGCCGTGGATCTGTTCTCCGATGCCGAGATCAGGTTGAGCAGTCGCTCCACACCTTATCTCTACGGCCTGCTGCTGGATGGCGACGGCAAGCCGATCGGCGATGCGAAAAGGGCGGAGCGCTTCGCCGGGCTCCAGGTCGCGCAGGCCCTCAAAACAAAGGCCATTTCCACGGAATCGGGTAAGAAGACCGTGCATTATGTCGAGATGGCGATGGTCAGTAATTTCCAGGATAAGCAGGCGCAGAAGTATCAGGCGGTGGTGCATCGCTTCGCCAGAAAATACGGCATCAGTGAAAGTCTGGTGTTCGGCGTGATCCGTACCGAGAGCAATTTCAATCCCTTTGCGGTCAGCTCCGCCCCCGCCTTTGGCCTGATGCAGCTGGTGCCGGGCAGCGGCGGCCGCGAGGGATACAAGAAGGCACGCGGCAGGGACATGGCACCAAGCCGCGATTTCCTGTTCAATGCCGACAACAATATCGAGTTGGGCACGGCCTACCTCGGTGTGCTGTTCGACGAGCAGCTGAAGGGCGTGTTCAACGATACTTCAAGGGAATATTGCGTGATTGCAGCCTACAACACCGGTCCCTCGAATGTGCTCAAGGCCTTCTCGAAGAACAGGAATGATGCCTTTGATGTGATCAACCGCAGCCGCCCGCCGCAGGTGTATGAAAGGCTGGTGAGCAATCTGCCGTATGCGGAGACCCGTCGCTATATTCAGAAGGTGGTGAAGTACCGCAGGGACTACGTGCGTCTGTAAGCCGGCTTTCGACGCGGAGGCAAAAGCGCTATAAGCTGCGTTATGCAGCTTTCTCCGGGACCCAGCCATTGAACGCCCAGCCTGTCGAACAGGTGGTGCTTTCCGGCCCGTTCTACCGTGGCAGCCGCCGCCTGCGTATCGCATTGGTCGGCCAGCCGAACAGCGGCAAGAGCACACTGTTCCATGCTGTTTCCAGCACCAGCATTGATCACGGGCATTTGCGCGGTACTGATGCGGCCTACCAGCGCTGCCACGTGCAGATCGGCATGGATGAGGTGGAGCTGGTTGACCTTCCGGCTATTCGCAGCCTGCAGAATTTGTATGGTGATGATCTCGAAGGTCTGAAATATCTTCTCTGGGGCGATTCGCGGCCCTTGATTTCGGCTCATGAAGGTGATGAGCCGCCGGCCCCGTTCTCACGTCCAGACATACTGGTACATATCGTTGATGCCAGCACCCTGCTGCGCCATCTGGAACTCACCCTCGAACTGATCGAGCTCGGCCTGCCCATTGTCATGGGACTGAACATGATGGACGAGGCGCGCCGCAAAGGTGTACAGATTGATGTTGCTTTGCTCGAAAAAGAACTGGGGATTCCGGTCGTGCCGATGACCGCGATCAAGGGGCATGGAATACAGCGACTATTCGAACGCGCTGTTCAAGCGGTTCGAGAGAAATCCTGCCCGCTTCCGCAGCCATCCGGTGAGCATATCCGGCTGTGGGGCGAGAAGCTGCATCATGCCGTGGACAGGCCGGAAATCCGACGTGCCTTCGGGGTGCCGCAGCCTTTCCTGATCCGCCAGCTTAAACAGGCCAACGACTATTTTTGTCTGGAGTTAGCCTGCCACTTTCCGGCTGCTGCCGCTAGCGTGGAGGCCATTCGCCGCGAGGCTGATGCGCGACTTCCCCGTCCGCTTGCCGAGGAGGTGGCGGCTGATTATCACCACCGCGCTGCAGGCCTGTTTTCCCGCATCGCAAAACTCAGGCATCGCTCGCAAACCATTACCTGGGAGGACAGACTGGATGCGCTGTTCCTGCATCCGAACTGGGGGCTATTCGGTAGTCTGGGGTTGTTCGCGCTGGTGTTGTTTGTGGTTTTTGAGGTGAGTAGCGGTATTGATGCGGTCACCTCGGCGCGACTTGCGGAATTCGTGTCACATTGGCAACCGGACAGTACGGCAGGGGTGATCGGTCGTGCAGTGGCCGACGGGTTGGTGGGTCTGATCGGCATCGTCGTGCCCTATATGTTGCCGCTTGTGCTGATGCTGGTGGTGCTGGAGGAATCCGGCGTGATGCAGCGCGTGGCCTTCGTGGTGGACCGCTTCTTCCACTATATCGGTCTGCACGGCAAGGTGGCCGTGCCCTTCCTGCTGGGGCTGGGTTGCAATGTGCCGGCGATCGCTGCCACCCGCTCGGTGGTCTCGGGGCGCGACCGCATCGTGGCGAGTCTTTTGATCACCTTCGTGCCCTGTTCGGCGCGCTCGGCGATCATTCTGGCCCTCGGCGGCAAGTATCTCGGGGGGCTGGGCATCTTCGGCATCTTCATGCTCAATCTGCTGATCATCGCCCTGCTCGGTAAGCTGCTGGTCAGGCGCTACCCGGATATCAGTCCCGGCATCATTCAGGAGATCCCGGCCTATGCCCTGCCGAAGATCAGGCCGGTGCTGCATGCCACCTGGCAGCGCACCAGCGATATCCTGACCATTGTTACACCGCTGCTGGTCGGCGGCTCCATCGTGCTGGCGCTGCTGCACCATGTGGGTGCGGACGCATGGATCAACCAGATGCTCACCCCGGTCACCGTCTGGGCGCTGGGCCTGCCGGTGGTGCTCGGTGTGCCGATCCTGTTCGGTGTGCTCAGAAAAGAACTGAGCCTGTTGATGATCTATCAGGCGCTGGGCACCTTCGAGGTCGGCAACCTGCTCGACTGGGTGCAGATCTCCACCTTCCTTGTTTTTTTGATGTTCTATGTGCCGTGTATCTCCACCTTCGCGGTGATGTTGAAGGTCATCGGGAGGCGCGATGCGCTGTTCTCCCTCGCCCTGTCCATCGGCGTGGCGCTGATCGTCTCGCTGGTCGTGCGCGTGCTGCTGGAGGGCGGCCGTCTGCTGGTCTAACCGCCATTTTACCATTCACTCGATTCAGATCAGGGATTATGCTGGGACGGTTGATTGAAGGGGTGGGGAAATATGACTTACGGTGCCGTAGGTTTGAAACATGAGTGAACTGATTCTGGTGTCGGGTATCGAGAAGCGCATCTTCACCCTGCGTGGTGTGCAGGTGATGCTGGATAGGGATCTGGCCGAGCTATATGAAGTCAAGCCGATTCGCCTTCGTGAGCAGGTTAAGCGTAACAGCAAAAGATTTCCCGAAGATTTCATGTTCCAACTCATCGAAGATGAGGTTGATCTCCTGCTATCGCAAAATGCGATACCATCCAGAAAACATCTGGGGGGCACTTTGCCCTATGCTTTTACCGAACAGGGGGTTGCCGGAATATCCGGTGTGTTGACCAGCCATCGGGCAGTCGAAGTCAATATTGCTATCATGAGGGCCTTTGTTGAAATGCGCCGCTATATGACCGCCAATAGCGGATTGATATTGCGCCTTGAATCGCTGGAAAAAAGACAGACTGCCAGCGAACTTAAGGCGGATGAACGGTTCGAGCAGCTGTTCAACGCCCTTGAAGATAAAAGCATCCAGCCCAAACAGGGCATCTTTTATGATGGCCGGATTTTCGATGCGTATGCCTTTGTCAGCGGGTTGATCCGATCCGCCAAACGACGGATCGTTCTGATCGACAACTATGTGGATGAAAGCGTGCTGACCCTGCTTGGCAAGCGTGATGCACAGGTAAGCGTGCGGATTCTTACCCGCAACATCAGCAGACAGCTCAAGCTGGATGTCGAAAAGTTCAACAGCCAATACCCCGCCATCGAGGTACAGGCCTTCGGGTTGGCGCATGACCGGTTCCTGATCATTGACGACGATATCTACCATATCGGCGCTTCGCTCAAGGATATGGGCAGGAAATGGTTTGCCTTCTCGAAGATGGAGGCGGCCGCCATCGACATGCTGGCGAGAGTGAATGAGGCAGGCTAAGCGCATGATGCGCGTGGCATTGCTCCGGGGGCGCCCGTGAACTGCCCGAAGTGCGGGGCTGAGCAGCCGGAAGATGCACTTTCCTGCACGGAATGCGGCATCGTGTTCGCCAAGTTCGCGCGCCATCAGGCGATGCAGAAGCAGATTGCCGAACAGCGCGCCGGAGAACTTGCCGCGCTACCCATCCCGCAGGCGGACAATGATGCCGTGTTCTATGGCCGCGCTGCAGCACTGCTGATCATTGTGTATTTCAGCTGGCAGCTGATCGGTGAGCCGTTGAGCGCCAATGCCGCAGGCGAGAGTTTTCTTCATCTGATTAATTTGCCCTTCCACGAGGCCGGTCATATCGTGTTCCGCCCCTTCGGTGCGGTGATCACCTCGCTGGGCGGCAGTCTGGGTCAGTTGCTGATGCCGCTGGTCTGCCTGTTCGTGCTGTGGTTCAAGACGCGCGATGCCTTCGGTGCCGGTGTGTGCGGCTGGTGGTTCGGCGAGAATTTCCTCGATATCGCCCCCTACATCAACGATGCCCGCAGCCTTTCCCTGCCGCTGCTCGGCGGCAATTTCGGGGACAGCTCCCCGTATGGCTTCCACGACTGGGAGTTCATCCTCAGCGAAACGGGCCTGCTGCATCTCGATCACGCCCTCGCCAGCGCCGCCCAGTGGACCGGCTCGCTCATCATGCTCGCAGCACTGGCATGGTGCGCTTATTGGCTGAATCGGCAGTACGGCCTGCTGCATAAGGCTTCTGGCGAGTTGTAAACTTATACGTTGCGCGGAAAGCGTTTGAGTCTCCTTATATATTGCTTTTCATGCCCGTCTTGCCGGTCGGGAGTTTGTAGCTCAGCAGTCAAGCTTTGGCTTGTCTTCAAACGCGTTGTGGTCAAGGTATAACTTGACCAATGCTTGACTTATACTTGACTCATGAACGGTTCCGGGGGCTTGCCATGAGCGTGGGTGGCATTGAAGGGTGACAGATATGAGTAGCACGGTTGGAAACGACATCCTGATCTATCAGGCGGAGGACGGTTCCGCAGTCACCGAAGTGCGGCTGGAGCGTGAAACCGTGTGGCTTTCTCTCAACCAGTTGAGCGAATTGTTTGAACGCGACAAATCAGTGATCTCGCGACATTTGCGCAATATCTTCAAGGAAGGGGAACTGGATCGGGATTCAGTTGTTGCAAAAAATGCAACAACTGCCGCTGATGGGAAACGTTACCAAGTGGAACACTTCAATCTGGATGCGGTGATTTCGGTTGGATACCGCGTCAATTCGGTGCGTGCTACCCGCTTTCGTCAGTGGGCCAACCGGGTGTTGAAGGATTATCTGACGCGCGGTTATGCGCTTGATGAGAGGCGACTTCAGGAACAGAACCGCAAGCTCAATGATCTGCGCAATACTCTGGCACTGCTGGAGCAGACGCTGGCGCATCAGCCTGTGGGCGAGGTCGAGGCCAAGGGTTTGCTCAAGGTCATCGCCGATTATGCCTATGCCCTGACTACGCTGGATCGTTACGACCACGGCACACTAGCTGTTGCTGATACCTCAAAAGCTACCGAATACCGCTTGAGCGTTGATGAGGCAATGCGCATCGTTGATTCGATGAAGGGCGAATTCGACGGGCTGTTCGGATTGGAAATGGATCAGGGCTTCAGGAGCGCGCTGGGCGCTATCGAACAAACCTTCGATGGGAAAGACGTCTATCCGAGTGTTGAGGAAAAGGCCGCGAACCTGCTGTATTTCGTCGTGAAGAATCATGCCTTCAGCGATGGCAACAAACGTATCGCAGCCGCCATCTTCCTGTGCTTCATGGCCGGTCACGGCATGCTTTATCGCACCGACGGCGGCAAGCGCATTGCCGACAATGCGCTGGTGGCGCTCACCCTGCTGATTGCCGAGAGCAGCCCGGCCGAGAAGGACACCATCGTCAAGGTAATCATCAACCTGATCAATCGAAATATCGACTGATGCCGCGGCCTGAGGAGAAAGCATGACGGGGGAATTACTGACAGCAGCCACGCATCCCGAGTTGATCGCCTGGGTGGATGCCAATGCGCGATTGGAACAGCTCTGCCAGCGCGGCGGCTGGCCGGACGGGGCCACGCTGCGCATCGATGTGTGCAGCCGCGAGGGAAACGAAATGATCGCCAACATATTCTTCATCGAAGCCGTGCGCGAAATCTCCGTCTGCGAACCCGTCCGCGAAGAACGCTGCGGCAAGTTCGCCCTCACCTTTGATCCTGCGGGTCATCCCCAGTCCATCCGCCTGCTTTACCCGATGTGAATATCACTCGCTCCATTCACGCAATCCATCCAATGGGTTAGGTTCAGACCGATTGTGACAAGGGGAGAACATTGGAAGAATTCGAATCGCTTAAATTGAAACTCAGAGATTTCGCCGATGAGCGAGACTGGGATCAGTTTCACTCCCCCAAGAATCTATCTATGGCATTAATCGCCGAGGTCGGTGAACTCATTGAGCATTTCCAATGGCTGACCGAAGAACAGTCAAAAAGTCTTGATGCAAAGAAGCTCAAAGAGGTTTCCGAAGAGCTTGCTGACATCCAAATTTACCTAATACGAATTGCTGATAAGTTGGGAATCAACTTACTCGAAGCTGCCAACAATAAAATTGAACTGAATAGGATCAAGTACCCAGCAGATAAGGTGAAGGGGAGCTCAAAAAAATATTCCGAATACGAATAGCTGATTAGGAGTCGATCCAATGCTGGTGTATACGGCGAGCAAGAGTGAATTCATTGATGATGTTCGCAAGAGACACATTGATGACAAAATACATGCTGCGCTCCAACGTCATATCGGTCGCAGAACATCCGAGAGCGAGGTTCGCTCATGGCGCAACTCAATGATGTATATGAGGGATATTCTTGATGACGGTGATATTCCGTCTGATGCGGGAGTTGCCATTGAATATGTGCTTCCTCAAACAAGCAAGCGAGTCGATTTTATCCTTACCGGTAAGGACGACAATCAAAGAGATACTGCGATAATTGTTGAGTTGAAACAGTGGGAAAAAGTGTCGGCCACGAACAAGGACGGTATTGTAAGAACGTTTATTGGCAAGGGTGAGAGAGAGACAAGTCACCCTTCATATCAGGCGTGGACATATGCTGCTCTACTTACAGACTTTAACGAAACTGTTCAGGATGAAGACATTGATTTGTGGCCATGCGCATATCTTCATAACTGTGATCAAGACGAGGTTTTGAACCACAGTTTTTATAGCGACTACACAGACAAGGCTCCAGCCTTCTTAAGAAGGGATGGAGTCAAGCTCACCAGTTTTATTAAGAAGTACGTTAAATACGGTGATTCCGACAATGTCATGTATCGAATTGACAATGGGAGAATCCGTCCGTCGAAGAATCTGGCTGACAAGCTTGTATCTCTTCTCCAAGGTAATCAGGAATTTCTGATGATCGATGACCAAAAGGTCGTTTATGAAACCGCTATGGAATTGGCAAATACCTCCACAGTGAAGGATAAGCACGTTTTGATTGTGGAGGGGGGGCCAGGGACTGGGAAGTCTGTTGTCGCTGTGAACCTACTTGTTGCGCTAACTAAGCAGAGGCTTTTAGCCCAATATGTGACAAAGAACTCGGCACCTCGCGCCGTATATGCAAGCAAGTTGACTGGGTCATTTAGGAAAAGTCATATCGACAACCTGTTTAAAGGCTCTGGCTCATACACAGCCACTGAAGCCAATGTGTTTGATGCTTTGATTGTCGATGAGGCGCATAGGTTGAATGAAAAATCTGGGATGTTTAACCACCTTGGAGAGAACCAGATTAAGGAAATCATCAATGCCGCTAAATTCAGCATATTTTTTATTGATGAAGATCAGAAGGTGACGTTCAAGGATATTGGAGAATCAGACTCCATCGAAAGCTGGGCTACTCGGCTCGGTGCAAAAGTCCACAAGTTAGAGCTTGAATCACAGTTCCGTTGCAACGGGTCAAACGGTTATCTGGCGTGGGTAGATAATAGCTTACAGATTCGGGATACCGCGAATGAGACGCTAGAAGACATTCATTATGACTTCCGCGTGTTCGACTCCCCAAATGAACTCAGGGATGCCATCTTTGAAAAGAATAGGATCAGTAACAAAGCGAGATTGGTGGCTGGGTATTGTTGGGATTGGGTGAGCAAGAAGGATAGCTCAGCGAAAGACATCCTAATTGAAGAGCACAATTTCTCGATGAAGTGGAATCTCAACAGCGATGGGCAGCTATGGATAATCAAACCTGAGTCGGTCAGCGAGGTTGGGTGTATTCACACGTGCCAAGGGTTGGAAGTCGATTATATAGGCGTCATTATCGGTTCGGATTTTGTAATCCGAGATGGTTCTTCTGTTACTGATGCAGGTGAGCGCGCTAAGACGGATAAATCAATTTCAGGATATAAGTCGCTCCTGAAGGTCGACCCAGTTAATGCTCGTAAGAAAGCAGATGCGATCATAAAAAACACATACCGGACGCTTATGACTCGCGGCATGAAAGGGTGCTACCTTTATTGCACTGACGAAGAGACAAACGAATATTTTAAAGCCCTTATCGGGAGAGAGCAGATCGAAAGCCAAATTGAAATGGGAGCATCGGGTCTGGTCTTTGATGATGGGAAAGGCAACGAGGAGTCTAGTGCATCCAATGTAATTCCGTTCCCATTATTGGAAGCTCATAAGGTCAATCCTTTCGTGAATAGTGTCCCGATTTATGATCTTGAAGTCGCCGCCGGGCTATTCAGTGATACCCAAGTTGTAGATGAGGCCCCAGATATCGGGTATGAAGATCGTATTGATTCCTACAATTGGGTAGAGCTGCCTGACTTTATTCGTCCTAGCCGAGGAATGTTTGTGGCAAAAGTTGTTGGCGAGTCAATGAATAAACGAATCCCAAATGGTTCCTGGTGTTTATTCAAACTCAAACCCGTCGGGACACGCCAAGGGAAGGTGGTTCTGGTTCAGCATCATAGTATTGATGATCCAGATACTGGGGGGCGTTACACAGTTAAGGTGTACCAAAGTGAAAAAGTGAACACCGAAGATGGAGGCTGGCAACATAGTAAGATCATGCTCAAGCCGGATTCGACCGATCCAAGTTATAAGCCGATTGTGATTCAGGAAGAAGATGCCGAAGAGCTATTCGTTATTGCCGAGTTAATACTAGTAATGCCTTTGTGAATTCAATGTCGAGCAATGTCACCTGATTATTCCGGGAAGAGCATCAGGTTGGCGCCGTGTTTGATGTATAGCTCGGTGAGTTCGCGGGGCATGGAGCCGTAGAAGGCATAGTAATAGGGATAGTTGTAGTCCTTGTCGGTGACGACGTCACCCCCAATTTGAGTAGCACAACGATTTAGAGTCCAATCCCAAATTGAAAGGAGATTGGACATGAAGAAGCGATTTACGGAAGAGAAGATTATCGGTTTTTTGCATGAGGCGGATGCGGG
>Ga0210017_1000007_pt1 | contig 165216 bp, 145 predicted proteins | sample CryGeyCG2014_020_FD_183966 | JGI IMG/M metagenome (GOLD analysis project Ga0210017, IMG submission 183966) | Groundwater microbial communities from aquifer - Crystal Geyser CG08_land_8/20/14_0.20 (SPAdes) (version 2) | ecosystem: Environmental > Aquatic > Deep subsurface > Groundwater | place... | reverse complement strand
CTAGGTGGCTATAGAGAGAGGGAAACGCCTGGCTCCATTCCGAACCCAGAAGCTAAGCCTCTCATCGCTGATAATACTGCATCTTTCAGGTGTGGAAATGTAGGTCGCTGCCTAGTTATATCGTTTATTCATCACCCCTTTAACAATCATCACTTTATCTTTACTTACTATATCTGTAGTTTTGCTTTAAGATGTCTATAGAAATATTTCTATACTAATAATGATTTATCTATTTCCCACGAATGTTCTATATAATCCATCTTGACTTTTTCTAGTCTTTTTAAAAAATACTCTCTAGAAACCTCTTTGGCTCCTAAACTTTTTAAATGTTCTGTTGGAACTTGGCAATCTATAAAATCATATCCCCATTTTTTAAGATGTTTTATTAAAACAGCATAGGCTGATTTTGAGGCATCGTCTTTATATGCAAACATTGATTCACCACAAAAGAGTTTTCCTATTACAATTCCGTATAGACCTCCAACTAAATCACCATTTAAATAGCTCTCTACAGAGTGTGCTTTCCCCATTCCATGTAGTACTTCATAGGCTTCTATTATCTCTTCTTGTATCCAAGTTCCATCTTGATTTATTCTTGGAATTGAAGCACAGTTTTGCATCACTTGTGTAAAGTTTGTATCAAATTTATATTCAAATTTTTTCATACTTTTTTTTAAGGAGTGACTTAGTTTAAATCCATCTAGTTCCATGATTAATCTTGGATCTGGAGACCACCAAATAATTGGGTCATTCTTAGAGTACCAAGGGAATATGCCATTTTGATAAGCATACATAAGTCTCGTTGGATTTAAGTCTCCACCCCATGCTACTATGCCATCTTCGTTCGCTTCATTGGCATGTGGAAATATTAGGGAGTTTGTGTTTAATTGAGGTATATGCATTGTTTAACAACTAAATTTAGAGTTCAGAGAACTCTAGAAGTAACGTCTCATCTAAATCAACTTTAACATGCCCACCATTTTTTAATTTGCCAAAGAGTATCTCTTCGCTTAATTTATTTGTAATATTGGCTTGAATATATTTTTTTAATGGTCTTGCTCCCATCTCTGTAGAGTAGCCTTTATCTGCAATAAAATGAATTGCTTCAGCAGAGGCAGATACATCAATCTTTTTCTTTTTAAGTTCTATGTTTAACTCATTGATAAATTTAGCTGCAATTCCTCGCACTGTTTCTATGCTTAATTGTTTAAACTCTATAATTGCATCGAGTCTATTTCTAAACTCTGGAGTAAAAAATGACTTTAACTCTTCTCCTTTTGAGAGAGAATCATCTTTATTAAAGCCCATCACATTTCTTGCATTGGCTCCGATATTGGAGGTCATAATTAATATTACATTCTTAAAGTTTGCTTTATAGCCGTTGTTATCTGTCAAGGTAGCGTTATCCATTATCTGTAAAAGAATATTGACTAACTCTGGGTGTGCTTTTTCAATTTCATCTAAAAGTAAAAGAGTGTAAGGATGTTTTTTTATTACTTCTGTAAGTAATCCTCCTTGTTCATATCCAACATAGCCTGGAGGTGCTCCTACCAGTCTGCTTAGTGCATGTTTTTCCATATATTCACTCATATCAAATCTCTCAAAGTTGATACCAAGTGTTTGACTCAGGGCAATAGCAAGTTCAGTTTTTCCGACTCCTGTAGGACCTGAAAAAAGAAAAGATGCGATAGGCTTATTGTCAGGAGTTAAGCCTGCTTTTGAAATTTTGATAGCTTTACTGACCTCCATAATTGCTGCATCTTGACCAATCACTTTGAGTTTTAAATCTTCTTCTAGGTTCATAAGAGATTGTGTTTCATTTTTAGTTACTTTTGCGTTAGAAATACCAAGAATAGAAGCTATGGTTTTTTCAATATCTTTTGAAGTAATTTTATTTTTTTTCACTTTTTTGAGGTGAAAAGAGGCTGCTGTTTCATCTATTAAATCTATAGCTTTATCAGGTAAAAATCTATCTATAATATAGCGCTTAGACAGTTTAACAGCACTTTTGAGTGCTCCATCTGTATATTGGACTTTATGATGTTTCTCGTAGCTACTTTTTAACCCTTTTAAAATGAGATAACTATTCTTTGCAGAGGGTTCTTCAATGTTTATTTTAGAAAATCTTCTACTGAGTGCTTTATCTTTTTCAAAACTATTTCTATACTCAGCAAAGGTTGTAGCACCCATGCATTTTAACTCTCCAGAAGCTAAGGCTGGTTTTAATTGATTTGCTGCATCCATGGTTCCACTTGTTGAACCAGCACCTATGAGAGTATGGATTTCATCTATAAAAAGAATGGCATTGGGATGTCCTTTAAGCTCATTCATAACACCTTTTAAGCGCTTTTCAAAGTCACCTCTATATTTTGCACCTGCAAGAAGTGCACTTAAATCTAGAGCATATAACTCTGCATCTTGAATGATAAGTGGAACTTCTCCTGCAATAATATTGAGTGCCAACCCTTCTGCTATTGCAGTTTTACCAACACCTGCTTCCCCAACGAGTATCGGATTGTTCTTTTTTCTTCTGCATAAGATTTGAACTACTCTTTGTATCTCTTTATCTCTGCCTATCACGGGGTCTATTTTTCCCTCTTTCGCTTTTTGAAGGAGGTTAATAGAGTATTTATCTAGGTAAGATTCTGTCTCATCAGAGGGTATTTCTAGGTCACTGTGAGATATAATCTCTAAAATATCGAGTCTTGAGATGTTGTACTCATTTAAAAGCATATAACTAAAGGTATTCTTCTCATCATAGAGAGCAGCGATTAAATCGCCAATATCTGCATTGACTTCGCCTGCACTTTGAATGTGCTTTATCATATTCTCTATGAGACGAGAGAGTGCAATACTCTCATAAGGGTCTTGCTTTACATTTTCAGGAAGTACATAGATATTGCTTATGATGTACTCTTGCAGAGCCTCTTTCATCTTTGGTACATCCCCTCCACAGCTGCTTATGATGGCTGCACCATCTTTTGAGCTGAGTAAGAGATAAAAGATATGCTCAATAGTTATATATTCATGTCTTAATGTCTTTGCATAAAGAATGGATTTTTGAAAAATTTCATTGAGTGCTGGACTAATCATTACTCTTCCTCCATGATGGATTTTAATGGAAAATCATTATCTCGAGCTTTTTTATGGACTTGCATCACTTTCGTCTCTGCAATTTCATGCGTATAGACTCCACATAAGCCTTTATCATTTTTGTGAACTTCAAGCATTATCGCCTCAGACTCTTCATAACTTTTATGAAAAATACTCATAAGTATATCTACAACAAAATCCATAGAAGTATAATCATCATTAAGAAGATAGACTTTATATTTTTTTGGATATTTAAGTGCAATCTCTTCTATAAGTTCTAAGTCTGTATGCGTTTGCATGCTATTCCTACTTTGCTGCAGCTAAAAAATCTTCAATAATATCTTGTGGATTCTCAAGTCCAATAGACACACGAATCAATCCATCTGTAATTCCAAGAAATTTCTTTGTCTCTTCATCGAAATCTCTATAAATTGTGGAGCCCATGTGAAGAGCCAAGGTTCTGCTATCGCCAATATTCGCAGTGAGTGTAGCTAATTTACTCTTACTTAAAAATGCATAGGCTCTCTCTTTTGTTTCCATATCGATAGTAAACAGAGTTCCACATCCATCTTTAAAATCATTTAAATATCTCTCATGATGCGGGTGCTTTGTGAGGCATGGATGGTTTATGTTGAGTCCATTTGCATCGAGCTCTTTTGCAATAATCTCTATGCTCTTAATCACTCTATCCATCCTAAGAGGGAGTGTTTCAAGTCCAAGCATAGTGAGGTAACTTGCATTTGCATTTGCGCTCATTCCAAAATCTCTCATTGCTCTTTTTTTGGTATTTGCAATAAGTGCCATTTTCCCAGCACCTTTGATGAAATTTTCCATCCATTTATAACGAGGAGTTTTAAATTTATCTTCGCCATCGTTAATAGCTCTAAAAACAGCGCAACCTCCAAGAGCAGAAGCATTCCCAGAGATGATTTTTGTTGTAGAGTAAACCACTATATCTGCACCAAGCTTGAGGGGTGCTATACTCATAGGTGTGATGGTGTTGTCCACCATAAAAACTACACCTGCACTATTTGCGATTTGTGCAACTCTTTTGATATCTGGAAGTCTCATATTTGGATTTCCTACACTCTCTAAAAATATAATTTTTGTATTTTCATTGATTGCATTTTCAATTGCCTCAAACTCGTCAACATCAAAAAAGTGTGTTTTAACTCCAAAGCGAGTAAGCGTTTCTGTAAAAAGGGCATAGGTGCCACCAAAGAGACCACCGATGGAGATGATTTCATTTCCACATGCCAAAAGGGAAGTGGTTGCAAGTGTTGTCGCAGCCATTCCAGAGCTTGTTGCAACTGCCCCGACTCCTCCATCCATCTCTGCGAGGATATTTTCAAGTTTTGCAGAAGTAGGATTTCCCATGCGAGAGTAGAGCGGTTTTTTAACACTGCCGTCAAAAATACCTTCAGCAGTTTCTGGTGTTGCGTAAGCAAAAGAAGCGGAGTTTATTATAGCAGGACTCACAGCTCCCTCTTTGGAGCCAACAGACTGAACAAAAGTAGTACAATATTTTTCAAAATGATTCATTGAGATAAGCCTTATATTAGTTAAGAGATTATAGCAAAGTAGAGATAAATATGAAAAAAAGAATTATTATTAATATAGGGTGCTTGAAATATTTACTGCAAGTTAGATAAAAATTTAGTATAATTTCTTTTTTATGTTGAAGGTAATCGAAGCACTCGGATGTGCTTTATGTTTTTTTGTCTGTGTTTGATTTTTTTCAAACAATTGTCTCTAGTAAAATAGATGATTTGTATTTCTGAGGATACGATGAAAATTTCTGATATTAAATTTGAAATGGAAATAAATGGAGTTGATGGAGCAGATATCGCTCTCATCTTGGAGCTTTGTAAAGCGAGAGGCTTTGAAAGTGAAATACTTGATGAAGAGCTTGTTAAAAAAGGCTATGATAAAATTTTCACTGTTGATTATGACATGATGGATGACTATTCTGACGATGATGAATATGAAACCGTAGTAAAATTTCCACATAAAAAACATTATAATGAGTAAAGATTAAGCGGTTAATCTTTTACTTCAAACTCCACAAAATTGTTTGTGGAGCCTTCCTTCAACTTTTTATTCCAAATGAATGCAATCAAGAATCAAGACCGAGCAATCCAAAATTTATATTATTTCTATATAATACAAAAATTATTATATAAGGCACATTCCTATGAATAGCATTCAAGAGTATCTAACACAAAGCCATGATAAATGCGATGAACTTTTCGCAATGACGGAGGAGAGGGCTTCTACCTCTCTGCAAAGTGCAAAAGAGGTCTGTGCAGAGTTTATTGCAGAGACAGAAAGACACTTTCAAATGGAAGAGAGAGTCATGTTTGTCGCGTTTGAAAATAAAACTGGCATGACGCAGGGACCAACAGCCATGATGCGACATGAACATACTCAAATGCGAACTTTAATGCAGCAGATGCAAGAAGCATTAGCGGCCGAAAATAAAGATAAGTTTTTTGGTTTTTCCGAGACGCTGATGATGTTGATTCAACAGCATAACATGAAAGAGGAACAGATGTTGTATCCAATGGCACAACAACATTTAAGTGAAGATTCACAAAAAATAGTTGAGATGATGCACTCAATGATTTCTCAATAGCTGCTAAGGAGTAATGATTGGAATTTACTGGACTCTCAACAGATCAAGCACCACCCATATCAGCACCGTTTAGATTTTTTTTAACTGCCCCTCTTTTTGGGGTTTTGGCAGGTGTATTTGTTTTATTGAGTGACTCTACAATACTTATGAGCAGATACTCTATAGACTCTATCGTGGTTACACATGCTATGACTATAGGATTTTTAGCATTTATGATGCTTGGTTCTATCACTCAAATGCTTCCTGTTTTAGCTGGTGCAAAGATTCCAAAAGTTCATTTCGTTGCGACAACTTCACATGCTTTACTCACTGTGGGGACTCTATTTATGCTTATCGGACTTGTGAGAGGGAACTATTTTTTAGAGTATGTTGCCTTTTTCTGTTTAGGCATTGGTTTTATGATTATTTTAACTGCACTTGTCATAGCTCTTAAAGGTGTTGTAAATTATACTCCCACTGTAAGAGGAATAGCAACAAGTGTTTTCTTCGCTTTTTTTATAGTTTTTATGGGGCTCTACCTTCTTTTGTCTCACATGATTAAAGATATATCCATCGCACATACTATTGTCGCAAATGTTCATAGTGTCTGGGCTATTTTTGGTTTTGTTGGTACTTTGATTATAGGTGTCTCTTTTCAGGTTTTACCTATGTTTTATGTTGCACCGAAATTTAAGAGTTTCTGCAAGCAAAAGGTAATCTGGCTTATCTCTGCAGGCTTGCTCTTATGGCTTTTTCTAAGCTTTTTTTATGAAGAGTACTCTATCGTGGCAAAGATTTGGATTGCTATTTTCTTTTTGGCTTTTGCAACAGCGGTTTGGCTCAAACTTAATCGCCGTCGTCGTCCTGTAAGCGATGTGACAGTCTGGTACTGGAGAAGTGCGAGTCTCTTTTTGATTTTAGGTACATTTCTGTGGATTTTTGATGAGTATTTTAAACATGAGTATATTGTGATGGTTGCAATACTCATTGGAGGCTTTATTCTCTCCATTATGATAGGAATGGTCTATAAAATCGTTCCTTTTCTTGTATGGTTTCATTTAAATGCATCGGGTTATATGAACATTCCTAATATAAATGAGATGATAAATAAAAATTTAGCAAGAACACAGTTTTTATTTTTTATAGCAGCCCTTATTGGCTTTGTTTTTGCATTTTATATGCCTGCGGTTTTGAACTATTCTGCAGTGAGTTTTATTATTAGCATGGCTCTTTTAGAATACAATATCGTCTCTCCTGTACTCATTTACAGAAGAGTTAAAAAAACAAAACCAGATTTTGATATGAGTTCATTAAAGCAATAAGTGAAAAGAATAACACAAGAGAGAGGAATAAGTGGCAGGTTCTAATAATATAATATTGATTGGGTTTATGGGTGTTGGTAAAGGAAGTGTAGCAAGAGAAGTAATTAAAAACTCAAACTATATAGCCATTGACACAGACGACTTGATAGAGAGCATGGAAAACAGAAGAGTCAAAGATATATTTGATGATGAGGGTGAAAAATATTTTAGAGCGCTTGAAAAAGAGATCTCCTCTTGGCTTGAAAAGAGTGTGAAAAACACTTTAATATCTACAGGCGGTGGTTTTTATAAAGTGAAGAATTTAAAAAAGATTGGTAAAATTGTTTTTTTGGATTCCCCTTTTGAAAAGATAATAAAAAGAATAAAAAGCCATCCAAACTCTTCTAAAAAGTTAAAAAAGAGACCTCTTTTGAGTGATCTCAAAAAAGCGCAAGAGTTATATGATGAAAGAAGACCAGAGTACTTGACATTGGCGGATGTAGTCATTGATGTTACAGATAAGAGTGCACTTGAGTGTGCAAAAGAACTTCTAAAAAAGGTAAAATAAAAATGCTAAAAAAATCAATACTATCTATATTCCTGCTCTGTGCAACTCTTTTTGCAAATGAGATAACGTGGGCTAAAGAGTTTGACTCAGGAATCAAAGAGTCTAAAGCGCAAAATAAACCTGTTCTCTTTGTTTACTCTCGTCATACATGTAAATATTGTGTTATCTTAGAAGAGACTACATTTCAAGATAAACAAGTGATAGAGACACTCAACAAAGATTTTATCTCTATAATTTCTTATACAGATGAAAATGATTATACGCCACGAGCGCTTTTGTCCTCTGGGACTCCAACCATCTGGTTTTTAAAACCTGATGGAGAGCCGATGTTCGCACCGCTGGTTGGTGCAGTTAGCGCAAAGAACTTCTTAGCGGCACTAGAAATTGTAAAAGAAGAGTTACACAATATTCAAAAGGGTGAAAAACAATGATATTTACTACTACTACAGCTCCTGGTTTTAGTTCTGAGTTTGAAGGCTTACTTCAAAGAGGAAAGATGGATATTTCAAATGTAAGTGCTATCGTTGGAAATATTATCAATGAGATAAAAAGTGACAAAAACAAGGCACTGAAAGGGCATATTACAAAATTTGACAACTGGACACCACAGAGTGATGAAGATTTGAAAATCTCCGTAGAATCTATGCAAAGAGCGTACAATAATATCGATAAGAGATTAAAAGATGCACTCCATCTGTCGTATGATAGAATCAAAGCATACCATGAAAAGCAGAAGCCAAAATCTTGGTTTGATACAGAAGAAAATGGAACAATATTGGGACAAAAAGTAACTGCAGTGGATAGTGCAGGGCTTTATATCCCTGGTGGAAAAGCGGCGTACCCATCTTCTTTGCTTATGAATGTTATCCCAGCGCAGGTTGCAGGTGTTGAGAATATAGTTGTTTGTACTCCAACTCCAGATAATGAACCCAATGAGCTTCTTCTTGCAGCTTGCCATCTTTGTGGAGTCACAGAAGTCTTTAAAGTTGGTGGAGCAAGCGCAATCGCTGCTATGGCTTATGGAACGGAGACCATTCCTAAAGTGGATGTCATTACAGGACCAGGTAATATTTTTGTTGCGACTGCAAAAAAAATGGTTTTTGGCGAAGTAAACATTGATATGATTGCAGGACCAAGCGAGATAGGGATTTTAGCAGATGAGAGTGCAAAAGCTTCTCATTTGGCAATCGATATGCTCTCTCAAGCGGAACACGATGAGATGGCTAGTTCTATTTTGATTACTCCATCACAAAAATTAGCGGATGAGGTCAAAGTTGAGATAGAAAATTGGCTTGTAAAGCTTCCCCGTCAAGAGATTGCTAGAAAATCTATAGAGGAGAGAGGTGCGATTATCGTTACAGCAGATATGGATGAAGCGATAGCATTGATGAATAGAGTGGCACCTGAACACCTTGAAGTCGCTACAAACAACTCTTTTGAAATGCTTCCTTTCATCAAACATGCGGGAGCAATATTTTTAGGACATAATACACCAGAAGCAATCGGTGATTATGTCGCAGGTCCAAATCATACCCTTCCAACAGGAGGAACTGCAAAATTCTACTCTCCTCTTGGAGTTGAAAATTTTATGAAAAAGACATCGATTATCTCTTTTAGTTCAAAAGCTATCAATGAGATTGGTGAAGAGTGCGCTCTCATCGCAAATACAGAGGGTTTAACAGCGCATGAACAATCTGTAAGAGTAAGATTAACTTCCAAAAGTAAGTAGTTAAAACTATTTTAATTTTAATCCCTAAGGAATAACTACGAATTAAAATGTAAAATACCCTTATTCAATTTTAAAATAAGGGTTTTATACATGTTACATCCAGTAGTATCTCATTTCGCAGTCTCTCTTCCAATCCTCTCTTTTGTCCTTGGCGTGGCTTATTTAATTAAGCCAAGTGAACTTATGTCAAAAATTTCAACACGTTTTATGGTTTTTGCTACGCTCTTTTTAGTGTTTGCCTTTTTTACGGGTAAAAGTGATGGAGGGGAAGCCTACATCCTTCTTCCTACTGAAGGCCAAGAGTTACTAAAAGAGCATAAAGCATTTGGCTTGTATCTGCTTATAGCTATGGTTATAGCGACTCTCTTTAAGTTCTTTGGCTGTTTTAAAAAAGTTTTAAAAGCAGAGATTTTTGCAATTGTAATAGTCGCGATTATCTCTGGTGGTGTAATGTATCAAGGTAAAATGGGTGGTGAACTTACCTATACTTATGGAACAAATGTTAAAAATCACTCGGATGGATTAGATTGTTTAGAAGACCCTTCTGAGTTTTTAGAAGAGAAAGAGTAAAAATATTTCCACATGCCAAAGCTAAAAATATGGCATGTGGAAATTTCCTTCCTTATATTTATAATTTAAAATCTCATATTTACCCAACTCTCTAAAGTTATCAAAAACTTATCACTTTTTTACAAATATTTTAAGATTACTTTGATACTATTTAAAGATTGAAGGAAGCTGTTTTTTATAAGAAAAGCTTCTTTTAGAGTATATTTAGCATTAAAAATAAACTTTAAATTTGCCCGAAATAGGGGCCAAAGGAGAATATATGCAATTAGGTTTCCTAGTTGATTTGCATCTTTGCATGGGATGTAAAGGGTGTGAAATAGCATGTAAAGTGGAGAATGAAGTGCCTTTAAGCACGTGGAGACTTCGGGTAAAATATGTAGATGTGGGGACATTTCCAGATACAAAAAGAACTTTTACGCCACTACGATGTAACCATTGTGAGAATGCACCGTGCGAGAGAATCTGTCCAGTTTCTGCACTACATTATCTTGAAAATGGAATAGTAAATATTGATAAAGAGCGCTGTATAGGCTGTGCAGGATGTGTTATGGCTTGCCCTTATGGTGCAATCTATATCGACCCTCAGACGCAAACAGCTGACAAATGTACCTACTGTGCACACCGTGTAGCTTCAAGTATGATGCCAGCATGTGTGGTTGCCTGTCCAGTTCAAGCAAATATCTTTGGTGATTTAGACGATGCAACATCGAATATCTCAAAATATATTCAAGTCAATCAAGGCAACATACAAGTTCGCAAGCCTGAAAAAGGGACAAATCCTCATCATTTCTATGTCAATGCTGGTAATTCAACCCTTAACCCACTTGCTTCAAAAAGAGTTGATGGGTATTCCTTATTTAACAAAATTACGACACTTCCTGTAGGAGGACACCACTAATGGCGGCACATGAGATATTAGCAGCTACAAATGCTGTAGTGACTTTAGATGTAGCTTTACCTGGCATTGTTTGGCCTTGGTTGGTTACTGTAAATATGTGGGCAAAAAGTATTGGTACAGGTGTTATCTTTATGCTCTTTTTATTGATTAGAAAGTATCCGGAACAAGTTGGTAGTTTACGATTTCAGACAACAGTTGTCTCTATCATTTTTATTCATATCTTTTTACTTTTTACTTTGGCAGATTTACATCAGCCATTTAGAATGTGGCATATATTTTTCTATCCTAACTGGACATCAGCAATTACTGTCGGTGCATGGATGGCTACGTTATTTGTAGGCTTGCTCTTTTTACTTGCATATCTTAGCTTTTTCAAAAAAGATAATGTACTGTTTGATAAGACATTGCTCTGGACTGTGCTTTTAGCTATTCCTGTTACGCTTTACACTGCTGCTCTTATGTCTCAAGCAACAGCACGTGAACTGTGGCAAATGCCAACAGAGTCTGCACAGATGATTTTTGCTGCACTTCTTGCTGGTTCTGCGTTTATGATTCTTTTGGGTGGAAAGAAACTCAATTATGAAGCGAAGAGTAGTTTATCGAATATCTTAGCTTTAAGTGCATTTATGTCCTTTTTACTTTATATGTCTGAATATATTTTTGGGCCTATGAAAGCAGAAGAGGTCGCTGCAGTATTAGAATATATAAAAGGGGATGGCCCTTATACAGTAATGTTTTGGTTAGGTCAGTGGATAGCATACCTCTTGCCAATGTTATTTATAGCACTCAGTCGTACGAGTCAAAGTGAAAATCTTTTAAAACTTGCTGCTATTTTTGCACTAGCAGGTCTGTGGTTGGTTAAACATGTTTGGCTAATTATCCCACAATTATTACCAATGAGCTAAGGAGAAATATAAATGTATTTACAAAGTAGAAGAACATTTTTAAAAGGCGCTGCCTTTAGTGTTGCAGGGGCAGCTATTGCAAAAGGCGTGTTTACAACAGATGCTCTCGCAGAATCTGTTGCAGAGAGCAAGTTTACAAATACTCCAGACTCCTTATCATTTTATCCTCCTATGGAAGAGTGGGCTGACTTTAAAGAGTTAGATGGTGATGATTGGAAAAGAGGTGGTATAGACCGTAAAGGTGTGAGAAGTGAATCAAACCCTGATGGTATAGAAGTGAATGATTATATGATTGTTCCTACAGCCTGTTCAAATTGTGAGGCTTCTTGTGGTTTAACCGCTTGGATTGATAAAAAAAGTTTCACAGTGAAGAAATATATGGGGAATCCTCTTCATCCAGCATCTCGTGGTCGTAACTGTGCGAAAGGGTATGCGACACAATCTCAAATGTATGATCCAGACAGAATAGCATTCCCACTTAAGCGTGCGCCTGGTTCTGCTCGTGGTGAGGGGAAATGGGTTCGTACTACTTGGAATGAAGCGATGACTACTATCGGTAAAAAGATGGGAGATACGCTTGAAAAAGGGGATGAGTTATCTAAAAAATCAATTATGTTTCATGTTGGTCGTCCAAATGAGAATGGTTTTACTGGTAAAGTATGGCACACTCTTGGTACGGATGCATTTAATTCACATACTAATATATGTTCATCAGGTGGACGTACACCAACGATTCAATGGGCAAATGATGATAGATCATCTCCAGATTGGGCGAATGCAAAGTTAATATTCCTTAACTCGTCTCATGCTGCAGATGCTGGTCACTATTTTCAACAATCAGCTTCGTTTATTGCAGATGCGAGAGCGAAGGGTGCAAAACTTGTGGTTATGGATCCTCGTATGTCAAATTCTGCAGGTATGGCTGATTTATGGATAGCAGCATGGCCTGGAACAGAACCTCTTATCTATCTTTACTTAACGCAAAGAATTTTAAATGAAGGCAAAGTAGATAGAGATTTTGTAAAGAAATGGATGAACTGGGAAGTATTTTTAGATAATAAAAAATATTTAGAGTATATGGTAGAAAAGGGGTATATTGCTAAAGTCCCTACTAAAAATGATTTTGATACATTTTTAGATACTATCAAAGAGCTTTATACTCCATATACACTTGCACATGTTTCAAAAGAGACTCATGTTCCTGCTGATAGACTTGAAAAACTGTATGACATGTTTATCTGGGCTGGAACTTCTGTCTCAACTTATTTTTGGAGAGCAACTGCTGCTGGTAACCGAGGTGGATGGATGAGTGGAAGAACTGGTTTTCTACCACTTGCTCTTCGAGGTGCTATTGGACCTGAGGGTGGTACATTTTTTCACCATTTCCATGTTATTTCTGTCGCTGGTAAAGGTGGTAGTGCAACGATTGGTCAAGGTAAGCGTGGTGCAAATATTCCTAAAGTTGATGTTTACAATGAACTCACTTGGCCACCTGAATGGCCTCTCTCTACGTATGAGATGTCATTTTTACTTCCTCATCTTCTTTCAGATACTGCATGGCAGAAAAAATGGCAAGCGAAGGGCTTGAATGTTCCTACAAAACTTGCTGTTTGGATTCCTCGTATGTATAACCCAGTTTGGATTAATCCAGATGGTTTTAGATGGATTGAGACGATTAAAGACGAGTCCAAAATGGAACTTACTTTTAACTTGTCTCCAACTTGGTCTGAGACAAACTGGTATGTGGATTATATCTTACCTGTTGGTTTGGCAGGGGAGAGACATGATCAACATTCTGAGGCAACAATGCCAGCAAGATGGACCTCTTTCCGTCAGCCAGTTATGAGAGTTGCTTTAGAAAAAGCAGGATGGAAGCCTAAAAATCCTGCACGTGCTACACTTGAAGCACATATAAAAGCAGGTCTTGGTGAAGTTTGGGAAGAGAATGAGTTCTGGTTTGATATGTGTGTAAACTACATCGATCCAACTGGTAAACTTGGCATCAGAAAAATGTGGGAATCTAAGAAAACACCAGGCACTCCAGTTACTATCGCAGAGTGGTATGATGCTGCCTTTGGCGACAACTTACCAAACTTAAAGGCAACAGCAACAGCTGATGCAAGATATAAAAATTTAGAGTTCCCAGTTTATGAGTATATGAGAGATCATGGTGCATGGATGGAAGAGAATAAAATCTATTCTGCTCAGGAAAAAGAGATTAAAGATAATGGTACGCACTATATTTCTCATGGTCATGAATATGACAAGAAAGAGGTTACAACAGACAAAAGAACAGGTGTTATGTCTGTTGAACATCATGGTAAAAAGAAATCTATCGGTATCGAGATAGATGGTAAGAAAATGGAAGGTTTTGCAACTTTAGATAAGAAACTAGACTTCTTTTGTGAGTGGTTGGCAGACGATTGGAAGTGGCCAGAGTATGCGATTCCATTTTATCCAAGAACAGCTAAAGAGAAAAAAGAGATGGCGCATATCGTTTCTCATGTAGATCACTCTTTCATGACAGAGAAAAATTCGTATGCACTCAATACTGTTTTCCGCTTGCCATATAATATTCATACACGTTCTGCGAATAGCAAGCACCTTATGGAGATTTCACAAAATCATGACCCTATCTGGATATCAACTCCCGATGCAGCGCGTCAAGGCTTTAAGCGTGGAGATGCTATTCGTGTAAATATTGTGGATAGTCTTACTGGTTTAGCTTCAGGATACTTTGTTGCTATGGCTGTTCCAACAGAGGGAGTTCTTCCTGGTACGCTAGCATGTTCTCACCATGGAGGTCGTTGGAAACTTGTAAACTCTGTCTCTGTACCAAATGGAGTAACAGATGGTAAAGTGGACTCACAACCTGTAGTTAGAAATATGAATGACCCTAAATTTATTGCACACTCTCCTGCAAATGTTGGTCAAGAAGGTTCTCAAATCAAGATTGAAGATTACTCTGGAACTTCTGGTATTAACAGTTTTGGTGTTCCAACAGCTGAAATTCAAATGGATGGAAAAGAGGGTAAACTCAAATATGTTGAGGGGATTAAGCCTTTCCATACAGAGAGATTTGCTGATTACAACAGAGATAGTGGAAATATTTGGTGGGATGGACTCAGTGGCTCATGGCAAAATGCAGTAGCTGCTGCACATCCAGACCCAATCTCTGGTATGCACTGCTGGCACCAAAAAGTTATTTTAGAAGCGGCACAGGCTGGTGATAAAATAGGTGATATTTTTGTAAATTATGAGAATAACTTCAAAATATACCAAGGGTGGAGAGATGACTTAACGCGTCCTCTCAATGAGAATGACAAGCTTCGCCGTCCTCAACACATTAAACGTCCTTGGGTACCACTCTCTGATAAAGCGTATGCTGTAAATATTACAAAATAGATTTTTACCGATTCATTCTCTAAATTTTGAGAATGAATCAATCAACTTCCCCTTTTAAAATCCAGCCCACCACATTCTTACCCATAAGCCAAGAGTAGTTGTATAGCCAACCTCACTAAAGAGTAACTTTTTCTCTCTATCATAGATTAAAGTTGTAGGATAGCCTGCTATCTTAAACTCTCTTGCTAAGAATCCATCTTTGTCATTGAAAACTTTGAATTCTACATCATGTTCTGCCAAAAAGTTATGGATTGCATCCTCATTTTTTGCTTGAACTGCAACTGTAATAACATTGTACTTTTGTGAAATAAAATCTATGTTTGAAGCCTCGATTTTACAAATAGGACACCATGGTGCCCAAAAATGAATTAAGATTGGTTCACCTTTTTGAACATTGTATATTGAGCCATTCATAAGCGTAAAAGTGATGTTTTTTAAAGGCTCTTGGTTTATATCGCTACTCTTATAAAAACTTACTAGGTTTGCAAAGATTGCCATAACAATAAAGAATAGGGCAATCTCTTTGAGATAGTTTGTTATTTTAGATTTCATGGGTACTCCAAAGTATATTGCTTCATTATAATGTAAATATTAGAAATATTTTCAAATAGAGGGTCTCTACTTAACAGTTATGTAATGGTATTAGGATACTATTTTATAAAATAAAAGAAGGAAAATAAGATGTTGAAAATTTTAAGTACGTTGGCTACTATATTTTTATTGGTAAATGCAGCAGAACATGAGATGCATAATTCCCATCAAATGTTTCAAACAGTAAGCGCTAAAGAGGCTACTTTAGTGCAAGAGGGAGAAGATAAAGATTCTTGTTCAAGATGTGGAATGAATCTGGTTCAGTTTTATAAAACAAGTCATGCTTCACAGCAAAAAGGGACGCAACATCAATACTGTTCTCTTCATTGTCTTGAAGAGCACTTAGGCAAGGGAGTTCATCTCAAAAGTCTAAAAGTGGTAGATGTTTCGAGTTTAAAATTGATTAATGTTGAAGAAGCTTATTATGTTGTTGGCAGTAAAAAAAGTGCAACCATGAGTAGAGTTAGCAAGTATGCTTTTCTCAAAGAGTCTGATGCGAAAAAATTTCAAGCTGAAAATGGCGGGGAAATTATGAACTTTGAGGGAGCTAGAGAAAAAGCTCAAGAGGATTTTAATTAAAGAAAAAATCCTCCTAAAAACTTACTCTGAGTCTTGGGAGTAGATATGTAGTTTATACCCTATACCAGAGATATTCTCAATCGTATTTTCAGGTACTTTCTTCCTAATACCGCGAACAAGTGAGCGGATTGCATCTTGGCTCATCCCTTCGTATGCCCAGATTGCATTCTCTATCTCCTCATATTTTACGACCCTTGTGTGATGGTGTGCTAAAAGGTCTAAGAAGAGGAGTTCATTTTTTGTAAGTTTTATCTCTTGGTTATCTTGGTAGATAACCTTTTCATACGCATTGTATTGGCATGTACACGAAAGACTTAGATTGAACTTGCTCTTATCTTCTATAAGCTGCATCGATTTTTCTAGAGCGTCAATAAGCTTGTCTTTTGTTATAGGCTTAATGATGTATTTTACAAGCTGTAACTCAACAGCTTTAAGAAGATACTCTGTGTCAGAGTGCGCCGTAGCTACAATGATTTGAACATTTTGGTCATGAGCACGAATATAGCTAGCCATATCAAGCCCATTTAATTTAGGCATACTAATATCCGTAATAATAATATCAGGTTTATGCTCTTTCCACATGCCAATAGCCTCTTTGCCATCCTTCGCTTCAAGGACTTCTTTAGCCACTCTTCGTAGAAATTCAACAGCACTTTTTCTTATTTGCTCTTCGTCTTCGACATAAAGTATTGTAAAATTTTTCAACATATCTTTCATCTATTGAGTCCATAACTATTTTTTAGATACTATTCTATCATGATTATACAAACACTATACAATTATGAAAAAATATGGCGCGATACAAGTGAAGTGGAACTCCTAAAAATAATAGAAGATGAGATTGGTAAGGATGACACAAAAGGTGTTTTCCTTTACATTAAAGAGTCTCTTTCTAAAGATAAAATGATTAGTGTTGGAAGTTGTAAGTTCAGAAAGAAAGGGAATGAATAGATGTTTTTAAGTGCAGATATAGCGAAGTTACTCCTTAGAATGAGTGTTGGGATTATGATGCTTTTTCATGGAGCGGAGAAAATTATCAATGGTATTAGTGGGATTAAACACTTAACAGTCAGCGCAGGACTTCCTGAATTTTTTGCTTATGGTGTTTATGTAGGGGAAATAGTTGTTCCAATTTTTATCATTCTCGGTCTCTATGCAAGAGTAGCATCTCTCTTTTTATCTTTTAATATGATTATGGCAATCTTTTTAGCGTATGGAAGTTCACTTTTTACTTTAGCAAAGCATGGCGCTCCAGCTATGGAACTTCCGTTCTTTTATTTGGTAATCTCTATCGCTATATTTTTACTTGGCAGTGGAAAGTACGCAGTAAATAATAAGTAACATATTTTTCTCTTTTATTAATGGAGATAAAAGTCAAAAAAAGATATGGTTTGTTGTGATTAAATATTATGTAGTTAAAATATGTCACAAAGGCAATACATGAAAAAAGAAAGTGTAATATTGATTGTTGATGATGTCGCTTCAAATATCGAAGTATTAGCGAATGTCTTAAAAGATGATTATCAAATCAAAGTCGCCCAAAGTGGTGCAAAAGCTCTTGAACTTGCCCTGACTTACCCTATTCCAGACATTATTTTGTTAGATGTTGAGATGCCTGATATGGATGGCTTTGAAGTTTTAAAGCAGTTAAAAAACAGTAAAGCGACGCAGTATATACCTGTCATATTTATTACGAGTTATGATACAACCGAAGAGGAAGAAAAAGGACTTCTCAGGGGAGCAGTTGATTATATTGCTAAGCCTATACGGCCTTCTATTGTAAAGGCACGTATTAAAACACATCTTGAAATTAAGAGCCAGAGGGATGCGCTTGTCTATACCTCTTTGCATGATCAACTCACTGGACTATATAATAGATACCATCTGAGTGAAGAGGGTGGACGCAAATTTTCAAGAGCACAACGTACCCAAGAGAAATTGAGTGTTATCATACTTGATATAGATCATTTTAAGAGCGTGAATGATACCTACGGTCATATCATTGGAGATGATGTCCTTGTTTTAACCTCTAGGCTACTTATGAAATTTAAAAGAAATGAAGATGTTGTGATAAGATACGGTGGCGAAGAGTTTGTTATTGTGCTAGATAATTGCGGTGTTGCTGATGCCAAAGAAAAAGCAGAGAATCTCAGAAAAAGTATCGAACAATTAAATCCAAAGGGCATAGCAATCACTTCAAGCTTTGGAGTGGCAGAATTTAAGAGTACACATCAATCATTTGAAGAGTTACTTAAAGAAGCAGACAAAGCTCTTTATACAGCCAAAGCTAAAGGACGTAATTTAGTTGTAGAGTATTCAGAAGATTTACTCTAAGGATGTGGGACTTTTAAAGTAGAATTTAAGCTCCATCCAATGATTAGCATACAAGCTATAGCCCCAAATGCTGGTAAAACTTCATAGGCGTGACCAAGGTAAACAAACCATAAGAGTATCGCACCAAGAGGTGTAGGCACTCCTGTAAAAAACTTCGCAACCTCTCCAGCATCTGTATGGATGTTGAAATGGATAAGTCTTCTTAATCCAGATATAACATAATAGATACTGATAATTGAAGCAAGAATAATCCACATGCCAGAGAGAGAACTGATATAGACTGCTTGAAAGATTAAAAAGACTGGGACAAGAACAAAACTTAAAAAGTCAGCAAAGCTGTCCAGCTGCACTCCAAACTCATTAGAGAGTTTATATTTCCTTGCAATTTTACCATCAAAAATATCAAAGGCACCTCCTATCCAAGCCAATATAATAGCTACGAAAAAATTATTTTGAGTGATACAGTAGGTAGCCGCTAATCCAGCTGTGATATTTACAAAGGTAAACATGTTTGCAAAGTTGAAGTGTGAATCTGCCGACCATAAAAATTTCATAAATTTCCTTCTAAAAATTATGCGCAATTGTAGCTTAATAATCATAAATAATTCTAATTGAAACTACTTCAGCAAAACTTAACTAGAATAGAATATAATGACGATAAAAAAAGGTTGCTTTATGATGAAAGTTATCAATAACTTTAAGATTAAAAAGATTTTGTTTGCTTCCGCATCTATGGTCTTATTGGTACTACTTGTGAGTGGTGTATTAAACAATGCAAGTATGAATTCCATTGCAGAAGACACACACCAACAAAAAAATGAAGTATTGCCAAATTTATTTGATTTCTTAGATTTGCAACTCAACATTATTCAAATTCAGCAATGGCTGAGTGATATTTCAGCAACAAGAGCGGCTGAAGGTTTTGATGATGGCTTTGCTGAAGCAGAAAAATATTTTAACAAAGCAAACGCAAATTTAGACAAATTGATTCGTATGCATGAAAGTTTAGGCGAAAAAGATATGGTTTTAGAGTTGCAAGAGTTTAAGAAAAGTGTTCAGGATTATTATGCAATAGGTGTGAAAATGGCACATGCATATATTAAAGGTGGACCAGTAGAGGGAAATAAGCTTATGCTAGAGCTTGATCCTTTTGCAGAAAAACTATCTTTAGCGTTAGATGAATGGATTGTTGTTCATAAGCAACAAACATCTGACTCTTCAACAAATATAGATGGCAGTATTAAAAAATTTACAGTTCAAAGTATCTCTCTTTATCTTCTGTTGAGTTTAATCCTTTTGATTGCCTTCTTTATTATTGAACGCGTTCTTAGTCAAGTAGCTACAATTGACAAATACCTGAACAAATTATCGACTCTTGATTTTACGGAAAAGATGACTTTACATGGAACAAATGAAATTGCACAAATTGCTCAAAATTTGGCTAAAGTTGTTTCTACTCTAAAAGATTTTCTAATTGAGGCAAAGTCTTCATCTACTGAAAACTCCTCTATCTCTCATGAGTTATCAACAACTTCTACTATAGTTGGAGAAAAAGTTGAAAATGTCATGCAGATTGTAAATCAAGCAACAGATAAAGCAAATAAAATAGTTTCAGAGATAGAGCATTCTATCTTTGATGCACAAAAGAGCAGAGAAAATACAACTAAGGCAAACAATAACCTTCAAGATGCAACAACAGATATTGTTAAGCTAACCTCAGATGTTCAAGAAACAGCAAATATAGAGTCAGAATTGGCGGAAAGAATTAGCCATTTAAGTAGTGAAGCATCGGCAGTAAAAGAGGTCTTAACAGTGATAGGGGATATCGCAGACCAAACAAATCTTTTGGCACTTAATGCAGCCATAGAAGCAGCTCGTGCAGGGGAGCATGGCAGAGGATTTGCCGTTGTCGCCGATGAGGTACGTAAACTTGCAGAGAGAACACAAAAAGGGTTAGTGGAGATACAATCTAATATAAATATAATGGTTCAGTCTATCAATGATTCAAGTGAGCAGATGAACAAAAACTCTGCAAACATACAAAGATTGGCAGAGATATCTACAGGGGTAGAACAAAAAATAAATGACACTTTGGAAATAATGCTCTTTGCGACAACCGCGAGTAATAAAACAGTTTTAGATTTTGAGGAAACTGGTAGATTAGTGCATGAAATCACTGCAGATATAACAGGTGCAAATGAGATTGTTGCATCCAACGCAAGAAGTGTTGAAGAGATAGCCGCCGCCGCAGAACATTTAAATAATATGACTGATGGCTTAAATGAAAAAATGAATAGATTTAAAATTTAAGGAAGAACATGATGAATCGAGTATTAAAGGTAAGTTTATTGGCGAGTTTACTTATAGGTACAGTTTATGCGCAAGAAAAACTTGCAACTGTAGAGAGTTTTAATGGGATGTTCTTAGAAGCTAAGTCGAGTGGAAATCTTAGAGCTGTATATGCTGACTATGCCTACAAAGAGAGTGGAGCTGTCGATACATTTACAACAGCAGTAGGTGGTCAATTAAAGTATGAATTGGCATCTTATAAAGGTTTCAATGCTGGCATAGCTTTTTCTACTGCGCAGGATCTCTCTTTTGCAACGGGAGATAGTCAAACAAGCAAAAATAACGATGAGATTTCATCTGCTGCAGGAAACTATACGCAGTTAAGTGAAGCCTATATCAATTATGTGTCTGGTGCATTTAATTTTCGTGCAGGGCGACAGCTTATTGACACCCCTCTGGCAGATAGTGATGATATACGCATTGTTTTAAATACATTTGAAGCTTACATAGCGACTTATGAAGTTGAGAATCTTACTGTAATGGCGGGTAATTTACAAACTTGGCAAGGAACAGATGCAGGGCTTGATGATGCTTGGGTAAATGCAGGTGAAAAAGGGACATGGTTTGCAGGCGTTGCTTATGGTGAAGAGATTAATCTTCAGCTTTGGTACTACAATATCGCACAACTCACAAATGCAATCTATGCAGAAGCTGGATACACAATAGGGATGGCAGAGGGGATAGAACTCTCTTTAAATGCACAATACCTTAATGAAACAGAGTTAGAACTGAGCGGCACTGAAGCAAATATTTATGGTGCATTAGTTGAGTTTTTTTTAGGTGATTTAGGTGTAAGTATCGCATATAATCAAGCAGATAAAAAGAGTGGTAAAGCGAGTTTTAGCGGTTTTGGAGGCGGAACTATGTTTACAAGTATGGACACTATGATTATTGACGAGATAGCAAATGATAGAGATGCTAGAGCAATTGTAGGTGGACTCTCTTACGCATTTGATACTCTTGGTTTTGTATATGCATATGGAAATTTTGTTGGAGATGCAGATGGCTCTGGAAACAAAGCTAATATTGTTGAACAAGATGTTGGAGTAGAATTCACCGCAAGTGAAAACCTTCTTTTTTCACTTTTTTATGTGATGCAAGAGGATAAAGAGAGTTCCGTTAAAACAGGAAATGATTGGAACCGTTTACAAGCTATGCTTAACTATAATTTTTAGTATGTATATCGTAGCCTTAAAATTTTCTCTATGAAACAGTTGTCAAACTCTAAAAGAGGCGAAAAACTAAAAGTTTTAAAATTGAATGCTGACTCTGGACTCAAACAGAGACTTATCTCTTTTGGAATAATGAAAGAGGCGATAATAGAAGTTTTAGAATACTCTCCAAATAAAAGCACACTTGAAATTAAAGTTGGGAAAATGAGAATTGCCCTAAGAGCTAAAGAAGCGGATATGATAGAAGTTGAGGAAATATGAGCGATGCTTTAAAAAAGAGTTGCCCAATTACAGCTAAACATATAAAGGTGGCTCTTGTAGGTCAACCAAATGTTGGCAAGAGTATGCTTATCAACTCTATATCTAATGCACATCTTCATGTTGGAAACTTTACTGGAGTGACAGTTGAAAAGACAGAGGTTCTTTTTGACTATAAAGAGTACCATTTTACAGTAGTAGATTTACCTGGAACCTATGCCTTTACAGATTATACTATTGAAGAGAGAGTAACGCATGACTACCTATGCCAAAGAGATTATGACCTCATTTTAAATGTTGTTGACTCTACCAATCTAGAAAAAAACCTTCAACTCTCTTCCGAACTTATGAGTATGAGTAAAAATATGGTCATTGCTCTCAATATGAGTGATGAAGCTAAAAAAGAGGGTATAGAGATAAACTCTGAGTATATGTCTCAACTACTTGCAATCCCATGTATAAAAGTGTCAGCTGTTACAAAAGATGGAGTCAACAAACTCATAGATACTCTAATAGAACAATTTGAAGCAAAAATACAAAAACCAAAACTTATCTTTTCTGAGCCAGTTGAGGAAGAGATTCGACAGGTTGTGAAGCAACTCGTTAAGTATAAATATGAGACGACAAGCAGATACAGAAATGTTGCTATTAATCTTTTAAAGAACAATAAACAGACTTATGCAAAAGTACATGCAGACCCAATATGGACAGAACTTCAGCCAATACTTATAGAGTCGGTTGGGCATGTGGAACTACACCATGACAGTGATGATATCAAAGAGGCTTTTGCTCAGGAGTATGCATCTTTTAATAGAGGAATTGTCGCTGAAGTTTTACAACAGGAATCAACTGACGAGAAAAAAACATTAACAGAAAAAATAGATGAGTACTTAATTCATACTGTTTTTGGGATTCCAATCTTTTTGTTTTTTATGTGGAGCCTTTTTCAAATAACTTTTGAAATTGGTTCTATTCCTATGGAGTGGATTGATGGATTTTTTACATGGCTTGGAGATACAATTGGTGCAACCATAGCAAATGAGGATATTCGCTCGCTTGTAGTTGATGGAGTTATTTCAGGAGTAGGGGCAGTTGTTCTTTTTGTACCAAATATTATCATTCTTTTTATTGGAATTGCTCTTTTAGAAAGCACAGGGTATATGTCTAGAGTTGCCTTTTTGCTCGATGGATTTTTTCATAAATTTGGGCTTCATGGACAATCTTTTATCCCCTTAGTTACAGGTTTTGGTTGTTCTATTCCTGCATATATGAGTGCTAGAATTCTTAAAAACGATAGAGATAGACTTTTGACGCTCTTTATCATTGGTTTTATGAGTTGTGGTGCCAGACTTCCTGTTTATGTTCTTTTTGCAGGTGCTTTTTTCTCTGCAGATATGGCGGGAAATGTTCTCTTTATTATTTATATCTCAGGAGCTTTATTTGGATTGCTAGCTGCTAAAGTCCTGAAAGTCACAGCTTTTAAAGGAGTGGATGAACCGTTTGTTATGGAGATGCCAAAATATCGACTTCCCTCTTTTAAACTTATTTGGCATACCGTTTTAACAAAGACTTGGCTCTATTTAAAAAAAGCTGGAACCTATATAGCAGCAGCTTCCTTACTTGTCTGGTTTTTAAGCAATTATCCACACAATATGGAGTTAAGTAAAGAGTATGCAACGAAGATAGAAAATGCACAAACAAAAAGTGAAAAATCAGCACTTGCAAATGCTTTAGCTATAGAACACTTAGAACAGAGCTATTTGGGGCAAGCAGGAAAATTTACTGAGCCACTTTTTACACCACTTGGGTTTGACTGGAAAATGAGTATAGCACTTCAAACGGGTTTAGCTGCAAAAGAGGTTGTCGTCTCAACTTTAGGTGTTCTTTACTCTTTAGGCGATGACGTGGATGAGAAGAACCGCTCTTTAATCTCTGCTATAAGTAAAAACATCTCTTTTCCATCTGCTATAGCTTTTATAACAGTAATCATGGTTTATCTTCCATGTTTGGCTGCTTCTATTGTTTTTACACGTGAAGCGGGAGGTGTAAAATACTTTTTTTATCTTTTGGCTTTTACCTCTATAGTCGCTTATTCTCTTGCATTCATCGCTTTTAATATTACAAAAATGATGATTTAAATTATTAAAATACTTTTATTAACTACTTATTAGTTGATATTTGTTAAACTCTTGTTATGAATAAAATATTAATGATTGAAGATGACTTAGAATTGGCAGAGATACTCACAGAATATCTGGAGCAGTTTGAGTTTGAGGTTATAACCGAAGATGATCCTTTTAAAGCAGTGAGTATATTAAAACTTGAGCCTTTTGATTTAGTTATTTTAGATTTAACACTGCCTGGAATGGACGGATTAGAAGTGTGTGCAGCAATTCGTGAACGTCAAGATATCCCTATTATCATATCCTCAGCGCGTAGTGATGTTACTGATAAGATAAAGGCTTTAGAACTTGGAGCAGATGACTACCTTCCAAAGCCCTATGATCCACGAGAGCTCGAAGCTAGAATACACTCAGTGCTAAGAAGGTATGCAGCAAAAATAGAAGCCAAAGAAGAGTCTAAGAGCGATTTTAAGTGTGATAAGTCCTCGATGGTTATTACCTATAAGGGCAGAAACATTGACTTAACAAATGCTGAGTTTGGAATACTCTCCTATATGATTACAAAGCAGGGTATTGTTGTTTCAAGAGAAGATTTGATTCATAATGTTAATGCCATCAATGAGGACTCATCTAACAAAAGTATAGATGTCATGGTCGGGCGAATCCGTAATAAATTAGGTGATAAAACACTCATAGAATCGGTTCGAGGCGTGGGGTATAAGTTACTTAAGTAACATTTTATATGACAAAACATGCCGTTTTAATCACTGTACTTTTTGCTTTAATTGTCACTGTAGTCAGCGTAAGTGTAATCTTTTTTGAGTTTTATAAGCTGAATAAACAGCAATATATTGATAGTATTTTTACCAAATACTCAGTAATTACTCAAATTTTTAGAGAGCATGAGCAGATGAAAAGTTCATCTATCATGCTTGAAGCAAATCTTGCGGTTTATAATTTTCATATCGAAAAAGATGAGGCGAGTGTGAAGCTTATTCTAAAAAAAGGAATCGTTCTAAAAAAAGAGGGTTTTCAAAGAGTGAATGAATCTTTTAGTTTTGATGAACAAGGTTTTTATACTCAAAAAACAATAAGTGATATGAAAGCGACAATGATTCAACTCAAAAATGACATCTACTTCTATTTTGAAACAAAAAATGGCTCTGTAATGATTCTGGATGAGCAACTTAAACCTTATCGTTCTTGGAATATTTTATACTCTTATACTACCATTGTTGCTATTATCTCCATCTCCTTTTTTCTAATTTTACAAAAATTAAGACCACTTATTCGTCTTAGAAGAAAGATTGCACTTTTTGGAAATGGAAATTTAAATATCTCATTTAAGATGAATGGATGCGATGAAATAGCTCTTGTCTCAAATGAACTAGAAGCTGCAAGAGTCAAAATAGGAACTGTTTTAGAGTCACGAACACTCTTTTTACGCAATATAATGCATGAATTAAAAACCCCTATTGCTAAAGGGACCATCGCAACACAAATGCTTGACTCTCAAAAGCAAAAAGATAGATTTTCCTCTATCTTTGGAAGATTAGAGAGTTTAGTAACAGAGTTTGCTATGATTGAAGAAGTTACAAGCACACATGATAAACGAAATTTTAAAGAGTATCGTTTAGTGGACATTATTGACGGTGCAATAGATATGGCTATGGTGGAAAGAAGCAGTGTGAGCGTTGATATTAATGCAAATATTAAAATTTTGGCTTCCTATAGACTCTACACAACAGCAATTAAAAATATGATAGACAATGGGATTAAATATTCTCCTGATAAACATGTCAATATAAAAATTATTAACAATGAACTCTCTTTTGAAAGTAAGGGCAAATGTATCGCACATCCGCTTCACTACTATATTGAACCTTTTACAAAGGATAATCCAGAAAAAAATAGTTTTGGGCTCGGTCTTTACCTTGTGGATTCAATACTAAAATCACATGATCAAGCCTTAGCGCATGAGTATGTAAATGGAATGAACCGATTTATATTTGCATAAGTTTTTACTAGTAAAATAGTGGGATGGATAAATATATAAAATATGTTTTAGTTGCATTTTTTGCACTCTCCTTCTTCTTATTTGGTTGGTTTAGTCATAGCGCATACAGTCCAATACATAAACTAAAAACAACCACGATTTTAGACAAAATAAAAGCAAATAGAACACTAAATGTTGTTCTTTTAAATGCTCCCTCCACTTACTATATAGGAGCGGAGGGACCTCAAGGTTTTGAATATGATTTACTTCATAATTATGCAAAACATCTTGGAGTTGATTTAAACATCACGCATGCCAATACAATTAAAGAAGCTATAGAACTGAGTAAAAATCCAAATATACATATTACTTCTGCTTCTCTTTCTAAAACAGCTGAGAGAGACAAAATTTTCAATTTTGGACCCTCTTATTTTGAAGTTCAAGAACAAGTCGTATGCCATAGAGGAATGCTAAACAGTGGAAAATTCCCTCGGGATATTGAACATCTTGCTGGTCTCAATATCATGGTTGGAGAAGATACAAGTTATAGTCAAACTATAAAGTCTTTACAATTAGATGGCTATGACATTAATGCCTCTTTTACTTCTGAATATTCAACAGAAGAGCTTTTAGAAAAGGTTGCTTCTAATGAGATTGATTGTACGATTGCCGACTCAAATATATACGCACTCAATCTGAGATATTTTACTGAGATGCGATTGGCTTTTACAATAAGCGAAAGAGAACAACTCGCTTGGGTTTTAGCCCCTGACTCTAAAGAACTAGAAGCAGATATGTACGCTTGGCTCAACACTTTTAATCAAAGTGGAGGTTTGGCACAGCTTAAAGATCACTACTATAGTTATGTCCTCTTTTTTGATTACTACAATACAAAAATGTTTTATAAAAGAATCAAGTCAAGATTACCAAAGTATAAACAAGACTTTATAGATATATCTGCACACTATGAGATTCCATGGTCGCTTTTAGCTGCGATATCTTATCAAGAGTCTCATTGGAATCCAAAAGCGAAAAGTTTTACAGGGGTACGGGGCATGATGATGCTTACTCGTAATACAGCGAAACTATTGGGTGTTAAAAATAGACTTGATCCAAAACAGAGCATAGATGGTGGTGCAAGACATCTTACAAATCTAATGAAGTTAGTACCACAAGAAGTGCAGAAGGAAAACCGCCTTAAGTTCGCTCTTGCTGCGTATAATATTGGTTTAGGACATGTTATGGATGCTCAAAGATTAGCGAAGAAAATGGGATACAATGAAAACATTTGGAGTGATTTAAAAAAGGTATTACCTCTTCTTGCACAAAAAAAGTATTACAAAACTTTAAAATATGGATACGCAAGAGGGATTGAACCTGTAAGATATGTAGAGTCCATCTATGATTTTAAAAATATTTTAGAAAACATTTCTGAAGAGAATAGAATAACAGAGGAAGAGTAGTTGTTCTCTTTTTATTTTCCACATGCTAAACATATGCTTTGGCATGTGGAAATTTATTAAAGTTCGTCGCCTTCTTTACCGTTTGATAGTTTTGTTAAGAAGCTCTCCATGTCATATTTGACTCTGTATTCAGGTGTCATGATATGAATAAGGACATCTCCTAAATCAACAACAATCCAATCTCCACTTTCATCTACTTGGTTGAACTTTTCTGTTGCTTTTAAATCTTTTTTCAGATGGTCTAAAAGTGCTAAAGTATGTCTTGTTCCTAAAGATGAGGCGATAATAGCGTAATCTACAAAGTAGTTTTTATCACGTAAATCAAATACTTCTATAGCCTCAGCTTTGTTGGTGTCTAGCACTTTTGTTATTTTTTCTATTCTAGTTTGCATTCTTTTCCTTGTAATATTGACTGATTTCATTTGCATTTATTTTTGGTAATTTTGATATATCCAAGTTCTCTCGAATTTTAGTAGATGAGATATTTACATCCACATATAAATCTAAGAAATTCTTTGGAATTTCGATTTTATCTCTATGGGCAACAGTAAAAGTAACTAGCTTTTCTAGTTCCTCATATCTATCCCACTTGTTAAGTAAAGCGAGATTGTCAGCACCTATAATTAAATATATTTTCTTATATTTTTTCAGTAAGTGCTTTACAGTTGTAATGCTTGATACTTTTTCTTTTTGTTGCGCTTCGAAGTCATCTACAAAGACATCTTCATAAGAGGCAAAAATTTCTTTGAGCCATTTGAGTCTTAGTTCAGACGGAGCATGAGAACTGGATTTAAAGGGGTTTAAAAAAGTTGGCATAATGACAACTTTGTCAACATCTTCCAATTTTAAAGCAGCCCTTACAATAGCCTCATGACCGATATGAGGTGGGTCAAAAGAACCACCAAAAAGTGCAATAGTTTCCATATTTAAAGCGAATTATAACCAAACTTTGGGTAATATAAGCCAATTTTTAAAATTATAGGAAATATGATGGGCCTTAAAATAGCAATTAATGGATTTGGCAGAATCGGTCGCTGCGTAGCGCGAATAGCAGCAACGAGAGAGGATGTTGAATTAGTAGCAATTAACGACATGGCAAGTATGGATATGATGGTTTATTTACTCAAAAATGACTCTGTGCATGGAACTTTTAAAAGCGAAGTTGAACAGATTGACGAGAACACTATCAGTATTGCTGGTAAAAAAGTTAAAGTTTTTTCTGATCGTGACCCGAAAAATTTAAAGTTTGCTGATTGTGGTGCAGATATGGTCTTAGAGTGCACAGGTGTTTTTTTAACACAAGCATCGGCACAGGTTCATCTTGACAATGGCATAGAAAAAGTTCTTTTTTCTGCGCCTGCAAAAGATAAAGAGACACCAACATTTGTTATGGGTGTGAATGAGGGGTTTTATGATGGTCAAAAAATTGTCTCGAATGCTTCATGTACGACAAACTGTTTAGGTCCAGTAGCAAAAGTACTAGATGATGCTTTTGGAATTGAGAAAGGCTTAATGACAACGATTCACTCTTATACAAATGATCAAAATATTTTAGATGTTAAACACTCCTCAGATAAGCGCCGTGCAAGAGCAGGTGCTATCAATATGATACCTACAACAACGGGAGCAGCAAAGGCAATCAGTCTTGTTATGCCTCAACTTTTAGGGAAACTTCACGGACAAAGTGTTCGCGTTCCTACACCTGACGTCTCTATGGTAGATTTAAATGTTGTGGTTTCAAAGCAAACAACTAAAGAAGAAGTTACAGCAGTATTTAATAAAATGGCAGAAACTTCACTCAAAGGGATTATGCTTATAGATAAAGAGATGCGAGTATCTCAAGATTTTGTTGGGTGTGAATATAGCTCTATTGTCGCTGAAGATTTAACACAGGTTATAGGTGGAGATATGATAAAAATAATGGCTTGGTATGACAATGAGTGGGGCTATTCGATGAGACTTGTAGATATGGCACTTCATATATCTAAATAGGATAGCATGTGGAATTATTAAATATTAAAAATTTAGATTTAGAGAACAAAAAAGTATTTATTAGATGTGATTTTAACATTCCGATGGATGAGTTTGAAAATATTTCTGATGACCGTCGTATTCGCTCAGCCGTAGCAACGATTAACTACTGTATAGACCAAAATTGTGCAATTATTTTAGCTTCTCATTTAGGTCGTCCAGATGGAAAAGTGAATACAAAGTATTCACTCGCTCCAGTAGCAAGAAGATTGCACCAAATTTTAAAAAGAGAGATTGTCTTAGCAAAAGATGTAGTAGGTGAAGATGCTATTTCTAAAGCAAAAGCACTTCAACCGACTCAAATTTTACTTCTGGAAAATCTTCGTTTTGAAGCGGGTGAAACAGAAAATGATAAGAACTTATCACAAAAGTTAGCTTCTATGGCTGAGTTTTATATTAATGACGCTTTTGGTGTGAGTCATCGTGCGCACTCTTCTGTTGAAGGTATTACTCACTTTTTTGATGAAAAACACAAGGCAGCAGGTTTCCTGCTTCAAAAAGAGATGCTATTTTTTGGAAAATTAATCAAAAATCCTGTTCGTCCCTTTGCCGCGATTGTAGGCGGCTCAAAAGTGTCAGGTAAATTAGAAGCTCTTATAAACTTACTTCCACAGGTGGACAAAGTCCTTATCGGTGGAGGAATGGCATTTACATTTTTAAAACAGATGGGTTATGACGTTGGAGCTTCCTTAGTTGAAGATGATTTACTCGCAGATGCACAACATATTATGGATGAAGCGAAAAAACTAGGTGTTAAATTTTACCTCCCTATTGATGTTGTTGCAGCAGAAAAATTTGCGGCAGATTCGATTAGTAAACTCGTTTCAGCACAAGAGATACCAAAAGGTTGGATGGGCTTAGATATTGGACCAGCAACTGTGAGACTTTATAGAGAAGTACTTAGTGATGTGCAAACAGTTTTATGGAATGGACCGATGGGCGTCTATGAGATGGATAAATTTGCTCGTGGTTCAAGTAAAATAGCGCATTTCGTTGCAGATAGTTATGCAACCACTGTGGTCGGAGGTGGAGACACCGCAGATTTAGTTCAGAGAATAGGGCTTGATGATGAGATGACATTTATATCTACTGGTGGTGGTGCTTCTCTTGAACTTTTAGAAGGTAAAGTTTTACCAGGTGTGCTACCCCTCATAGCTACAGAAGAGTAGTCTGATGATAGTCGCTGCAAATCTAAAAACAAACCTAACAAGAACAGAGACAGCAGAGTATTTAAACGAGTTGGAGAGTTTTTTAGTTGCAAATGCTATTTCTCAGGATGTCTTCGTTTTTCCAGCAACATCAAGTCTTGATACGCATAAAGGTCAGGTTACTGTTGGTGCTCAAAATAGCTACCCTGCTAAGAGTGGTGCGTTTACAGGAGAGATAGGATTAGAACATTTAGAAGAGTTTGGTATACAAACTATTTTGATTGGTCATAGTGAACGCCGTCATATTTTAGGAGAAACACAAGCCTTTATAGCTCAAAAATTTAACTATTTTAAAGAGCTTGGATTTAAGATAGTTTATTGTGTTGGTGAACCTCTTGAAGTAAGAGAAGCGGGTGAAGATGTAATGATGCAATATCTTGAAGTCCAATATGAGGGTATAGATACAAATTATGAAAACTTAATTATTGCGTATGAACCTGTATGGGCAATAGGCACTGGGCTTACTCCTACAATGGAGGAGATTTCATCGCTTCACATGAGACTCAAAGAAAAATCAGAAAAACCACTTCTTTATGGTGGAAGTGTGAAAGTAGAAAATGCAAAAGATGTGTTTGCTCTTGATGGTGTAGATGGTGTACTTGTTGGAAGCGCAGCTTTAAAAGTGGATGACTTTTGTAAAATGATAAGTTTTGCACAAGAAATAAATAAATAAAATTAAGGAACAAAAAAGAATGATAATGAAAGGTAAAAAAGGTCTCATCGTAGGTCTTGCAAATGATAAGTCGATAGCGTATGGAATAGCAAAAGCATGTGCAGCACAAGGTGCCGAAATGGCATTTACATATCTTAATGATGCGCTTAAAAAAAGAGTAGAACCAATAGCTGAATCTTTTGGCAGTAGCTATGTGTATGAGCTTGATGTTGGAAACGAAGAACATATGGCCAGTATAGCTTCAAAAATAGAGAAAGATTTTGGGAAGATTGACTTTTTAGTGCACTCTGTTGCTTTTGCACCAAAAGAGGCTCTAAGTGAACCATTCATTAAAACTACAAAATCAGCATTTCAAATCGCTATGGATGTTTCAGTCTACTCTCTTATTGATTTGACAAATAGACTTGAATCTGTCTTAAGTGATGATGCTTCTATCTTAACACTCTCTTATCTTGGTGGACCAAAATATATCGTAAACTATAATGTAATGGGTGTTGCAAAAGCTGCTCTTGAATCAACTGTGAGATATATGGCAGTGGATTTGGGTGCTAAAGGTCAAAGAGTCAATGCAATTTCAGCTGGACCTATTAGAACTTTAGCTGCTGCAGGAATCGGTGATTTCAAGCAAATCTTAAACTGGAATGAAGCGAATGCACCTCTTAAGAAAAATGTAACTATCGAAGAAGTTGGAAACTCTGCAATGTATCTTTTAAGTGATCTCTCTTCCGCTGTAACTGGAGAAATTCATTATGTCGATTCAGGGTATAACATCATGGGTATGGCTGCTGCTGAGAAAACTGAAGATGGAAAAACAGTTCTCTCTTGGGATTTAAGAAACAATAAATAGCCCCTCTTTAGAAGAGCCCCTAGCTCTTCTAAATCTACACTAAATAAAAAAAGACCATTAACTGCCTAAAAATTAATCAACTATCTGCTCTATTCTTCTCTGAGATATGTAATACTTCTCTTATCAAAATAAGAAGGATAGAAAATGAAATTATTAAAACTTAGTTTAGCGGCAGCTTTAGCTGTAACTTTAGTACACGCAGAAGAATCATCAGACTTGTCAATCAGTGCAAATGTAGCAGCAGTGAGTAATTATGTATGGAGAGGTATGACTCAAACTAATGATAGCCCAGCAATTCAAGGTGGCTTTGATTTAGGGTATAAAGGTTTTTATGCTGGTGTTTGGGGCTCAAATGTAGATTTTGGAGCAACATCAACAACGTCAATGGAAGCAGATATTTATGTTGGTTATTCAGCTGAAATGGGTGCTTTTAGCTATGATATTGGTGCAATTGAATATATGTATCCAAATGAAGCTGAAGGAGATAATTTTGCAGAAGCTTACCTTGGTTTAGGGTATGACTTAGGAGTTGTTTCTCTTGGTGCTAAATACTCTTTAGGTATGAAAACAAATCAGTTAGATGCAACAGATGAGTGGGAAGTAAGTGTTTCTGCTCCTTTACCTGCAGAAGTAACTTTCGATGCAACGTATGGTGCTTATGATACTTATGGTTCTTTCTACTCAGCAGGATTATCTAGATCATACGGTAAATTTTCTTTATCAGTAGCTTATACTGGATTCCAAGCAGATGCAGCAGACTCTGACCAAAATAACTTTGTAGCTTCAATCAGTACAGAGTTCTAAAAAATTATTTTATATCCAGCTCTCCTTTTCCCTTTTTGGAGAGCTTTTTTTTACCCATTTAGGCTATAATTTCCACATGCCAAAACTACTTAATAAACTTTTATATTTATCTCTCATGATTTTCTTAATTTCAATCATCTCATTTTTAGCAATACATTCCGCACCAAACAGTTTCTTTGGAGCAGGTGAATTAAATCCAAATATGACCAAAGAGGCGATAGAACAACTTAAAGCTATCTATGGGCTAGACAAATCTTTGTTTGAGCAATACCTTGATTGGATAGTAAACATACTAACACTGAACTTTGGTGTCTCTTTTGTGAGTGGGCAAGATGTGGGTACTGAGATTTTAACGAGACTCCCTGTGACCTTAGTGATGAATATTACAGCTCTTATCGCTGTGTTTGGACTCTCTTTATATCTTGGAATAAAAGCGGCACTCTCTTATGGAAAAAAAGTGGATTATCTTATTCGTCAAATCTCACTCATCTCCTTTTCTATGCCATCTTTTTATTTGGCACTTCTTTTTATTCTCTTTTTTAGTCTCTATTTAGAGCTTTTTCCTATTGCAGGACTTCACTCGATAGAAACAAAAACAGGTATCTCAAACTATCTAGATATGTCGTGGCATCTCGTTCTTCCTATATCTGTGATGATATTTGTAGGACTTGGAAGTATGATTATTTACATTCGCTCTTTGACTTTAGAGATTTTAAAAAGTGATTATTACTATTTCGCTTTATCTCGTGGCTTAGATAAAAAAAAGTTACTTCGATACTATATCTTGCCAAATTTACTCCCTCCTATCATTACGCTTCTAGGTTTGTCTCTTCCAGGATTGATTGGAGGAAGTGTAATTTTAGAGTCTATTTTTGGGATTGAAGGGATGGGACAACTCTTTTTTATGAGTGCACTTAGCCGTGATTATCCAGTGATTATGGGCACGTTAATGATAACGGCATTTTTAACGCTTTTAGGAAATATGCTTGCAGATTTGCTATTGATGAAGTTAAATCCCTATATGAAAAGAGAGTAGAAGGTTTGGCATGTGGAAATTTCCACATGCCAAAGAGGTGAGGTAAATACTTAACTAAAGAGTGCCTTGAGCGCGTCCACACTCTCTTTTGATTCTTCGATTTGACCACTCTCTTGATTTGATGCAGTATCATTTTCAACGAGTTCAATGTTGAAGCCAGTAAGCATAGAAGCTAAGCGAATATTGATTCCGCTTTTACCAATTGCTTTGGATTTTTGGTCACTTGGAAGTGTAACAATAGCCTTCTCATTTTCGCCAGCTTCATTTTTAATAATCTCCACATGAGAGATAATTGCTGGACTCATAGTTCGAGAGACAAAAAGTTCAGGAATAGATGTGTATTCAATACAGTCAATATTTTCTCCGATTAACTCTTTGCTTACTGCATTTATACGAACACCTTTTACTCCAACAGTTGCTCCAACAGCATCTACTTGAGGGTGCATGCTCACAAGGGCAATTTTTGCTCTCTCTCCAGGGATACGAGCAGATCTTTCTATGATGACCGTTCCATCAGAAATCTCAGGTACCTCTAGAGATAAAAGCTCTTCTAAAAATTTTGGACTTGTACGAGAGAGTTCAATTTGAATTCCTTGCTCTTTATCCATGTTCACACGTCTTACAACGGCTTTAATATGGTCGCCAACTTTAAAATATTCACCTTTAATACGGCTTTTCATTGGTAAAATAGCACGGATTTCATCTACTTCAACATAGGTTGTATTGGCATCATCCACTCTTGTTACACGACCTGAGATTAAGCTTCCCACTTTTGATTTATATTTATTGAAAATATCATCTTCAACTAATCTCTGGATATGATATTCAATCTCTCTGTGCAGTGAAGCAGCCGCTGTTCTACCATAATCTTCTAGTTTATGTTCTATTTGCAGTTGGTCTTCAAGCTCTACTTGATCATCATACTCTCTCGCATCACTGATAGATATAAAAGCAGGCGCTCTCTCTTCATCTTTAAGTATCTCATTGTCATCTGCGACGACTGTAATTGTTTGAACAATAATCATAGTTTTCGTATCTGTGTCTATATTAGCTTCAAAAGCAAATTTATTATTTATTACTCGTTTTGCTGTTTGCACAAAAGCTGTTTTTAATGCTTGTTTTATCTGTTCAGGCTTGAGCCCTTTTTCATGTGCTATTGCGTCAACTATATCTAGAATTTTTTCCATAAATATTCCTGCGTGAGAGTCGTTTCATAAAAAATAAAATAATTGTAATTGGGGGATTTCTTATGATGTGGCGACATTGTAGCAAAATTCTACTAAAATCAGCTTTAATGCACTTTTTAGTAGAGTTTATATATAATGCAATAATTCTAAGAGATAAAAAAGTAACGGAGATAATATGGATTTAAAATTCGCAAGAACTGATATCAGTTCAAAACCAAAAAAAGTTGAGTTAGCTAAAATTGAGGCTACTGTTGAGAAAGAAGATAGTGTAATTTTTTATTTTGACAGAGAAAATTCACATAAAGATTTGTTAGAACTTCAAGACTATTTTGAAGCAAAAGGCAAAAGTTTTTATATGAGTGAAGTAAAGTATGGTCTTGCAGATAATGAGTATATGTACCAAGTTCACATTTTAAGATAATCGTAGATGAAGCAAAAGTTATTTATTGAGACCTTAGGTTGTGCTATGAACTCTCGTGATAGTGAGCATATGATTGCGGAGCTAACAGAGAAAGAAAATTATGAAGTAATAGATGATTTTACAAAAGCTGACCTTATTTTAATAAATACTTGTTCTGTAAGAGAAAAACCAGTTCATAAGCTCTTTTCAGAGCTTGGTGGATTTAATAAAAAGAAAAAACCGAGTGCTAAAATAGGTGTCTGCGGATGTACCGCTTCACATTTGGGTGAAGAGATATTAAAGCGCGCTCCTTATGTGAGCTTTGTTCTTGGTGCTCGAAATGTTTCTAAAATTACGCAAGTGCTTTATAAAGACAAGGCTGTTGAGGTAGATATAAATTATGATGAGAGTGCATTTGCTTTTAAAGATTTTCGCTCCTCTCCTTACAAGGGTTTTATAAATATCTCTATTGGCTGTGATAAATCCTGCACATTTTGTATCGTTCCTAAAACGAGAGGCGATGAAGTCTCTATTCCACTTGATTTAATTTTAAAAGAGGCAAGTCGTCTTGTGGATTCAGGGGCGAAAGAGATATTTCTTTTGGGTCAAAATGTGAACAATTATGGGCGTAGATTTTCAGCAGAACATGAAAAAGTAAATTTTACAGAACTTCTAAGAAGATTAAGTAAAATCGAGAAACTACAAAGAATTCGCTTCACTTCCCCGCATCCATTTCATATGGATGATGAGTTTATAGAAGAGTTCGCTTCTAACCCTAAAATCTGTAAATCAATGCACATGCCACTACAAAGCGGTTCAACAAAAGTTTTAAAAGATATGAAAAGAGGCTACACAAAAGAGTGGTTCTTAAATCGTGTTGAAAAGTTAAAGAGTATCGCACCAGAAGCAACAATTAGTACAGATATTATTGTCGCATTCCCAGGTGAGAGTGATGAAGATTTTGAAGATACGCTTGACGTCTTAAGAAAAGTAAAATTTGACCAGATTTTTTCTTTTAAGTATTCGCCTCGTCCTGAGACTGAAGCAGAACACTTTACAAATATAGTAGATGAAGATGTGGCTTCGCAGAGACTCACACAACTTCAGTCACTTAACAATGAAATCATAGATGAAAAACATAGCTCTTACCTTGGTAATGTTTATAATGTCTATTTTGAAGAGCTCAACAGAGATAATTACATCGCTGGAAGAAGTGATAATAATATTGTTATAAGAGTTAAAGGCTCCGAAGAACTTCTAGGTCAATTTAGAGATGTAAAGATAACTGAGATTGGTCGAACTATTTTAACTGGTGAGATTGTTGCTTAAAAAGATTTTACGCTCTTTAGCTATTATGATTGTGCCTTTTTTAGGCTCACTCTTGATTCGCTTTCTCTATTTAACAAATAAAAAAAAATTTCACGCACCCTCTAGTTTAGGGGAAAAAAATTTCATCATGGCTTGTTGGCATGGTGAACTGCTTATGATTCCTTATGCTTATACAAAATATAGAAAACCCCCCCATGTTAAACTCCTCATTTCAGAACATTTTGATGGAAATTTAATCGCCAAAACTTTAAACTTTTTTAAGTTTGAAACCATTCGAGGCTCAAGTAGCCGAGGTGGAACAAAAGCTTTAATAGCTTCCATAAAAGAGATAAAAAATGGGTATGATTTAGGAATAACACCAGATGGTCCAAAAGGTCCTCGACATGAGGTGGCAGATGGTATTGTCGTGATGGCACAAAAAGCAAAGGTCAATATTGTGCTCGTTGAGATAAAAGCTTCTAAGTTTTGGCAGTTGAAAAGTTGGGATGGATTTGTTATACCAAAACCTTTTGGTACAATAACATACTACATAAGTGATTTGATAGATGTAAGTGAGATGAGTTTAAACGAGGCGAAATCCAATATAAGAGAGGGCTTGTTAAAACATGAAAAATAAATTTTTTATTCCAATGGTCGCAATCTTTTGGCTTCTAATTATGGGCATCTATTTTTTAAGTAATCCATCGTATGAAAAATCTATTAGAGCGAAGTATTATTATGAAATTGGTGACTATAAAGAGGCCTTGGATTTAGCTAAAGAGGCCTTTTCTATAGATATATATAACCGAATGGCATCTACAATTATGGCGCAATCCATAACCTCTTTAAAATATACTGCTTATATATCGGATGCTAAAAAATATATGATAACTATAAATGAGATAGCAAATCATGATGCTATCTTAGAAGCCGATAAAGCAAAGATAAGATTAATATGCCAGATTATGATGAGTGCTTATGTTAAATTGGCACCAAGTGTAGTGACAGATACTACTTTAGTAGAAGATGCAGCAAAGTATAATGATGGTTTTGAGAAACTTCTTGCAAAAGTCAATAGATAAGTATAAGAGTGAGTTTCTCCTCTCTCTGGAGAATCTCAGAGGTTATTCAGATTTGACGATCAAAAGTTATGACGATGTTCTGAGAGAGGCATTTTTATATGTGGATATAGTGCGAGAAGATGAGGCTTATATTCTTAACATAATGCCATATCGTATAAAAATAGCACATCTTAATCCAAAAACAATCTCAAAAAAACTCTCTGCAATTCGCTCTTTTGTTAACTATTTAAATGATGAAAATATACCTGTTCACCTCAAAGCAGATGAGAGTGTAAAAGTAGCAAAAACTTTACCCAAGCCAATACAACATAAACATATTGTCGAGGCTTTAAAATATGCAGAGTTACAAGAGCAGTTAGTTGTTACTTTGCTCTATACTTTAGGGCTACGAATCTCAGAACTCACAGCACTTAAACTAGAAGATATCTCCTTAGGATGGATAAGAGTTTTGGGTAAAGGGAATAAGCAGAGAGACGTTCCTCTTATACATTCTACAAAACTATTATTAAACCACTATTTAGAGCTAAACTTTCCTAAAGTATTTCTTTTTGAGAAAAATGGCGAAAAATTAAGCGAAAATAGTTTAAGATATATCGTTACTAAAGTGTTTAAGCGAGTGGCTCTTAAAGTCTCTCCTCATCAACTCCGCCATTCTTATGCAACAGCACTTTTAAATAACGGTGCTCCTATTGCTGATGTTAGTGAGTTGCTTGGTCATTCTTCAATGGCGACAACACAAATATATACTAAATTAGGCAGTGCATTGAAACAACAAAACTATAACAAAGCACATCCCCTTTGCGGCGGAAATAAGTAGTGTTAAGTAAGCTTTTTGAAGGACTCTATCTTAAAGTCTTTGTTAATATAGTGGTTTTCCGTTCAAAAAGCGTTGTCTATATAGAGTTGTGCAATAAAAACAGAGTTATAAAAAGCGTAGAGGATACCTTCGATACCACTACAATAAATGCAAAAATGTATAATTTTATACATACCTATGTCAATGAATCCCCTTACTTTTATATATCAATCTTAGATACTTCTCTTGCACAAGGTGCGGTAGCAACATGCAAAAGTCGAGAGATAGTAGATTTTTTTGATGTCAGCTCTTCAAAACATCTCTGTTATGCGGATAGATGGACGTACTATACTTCAAGTATAGATTTGCACACCTTACAAAAAGTATATGGACGAATAGGGCTTGACTTTGTATTTTCCCCTTTTGTGCTTTTAGCTAGATTTTTCAAAGATAAAATTGATACGCATATGTCGATGTATTTATTGATTGAAGAGAGCTTTATTAGTCTAAGTGTTTTTGATCACTCTGAGTTACTCTTTAGCGAGCATTTAGATTTGAATCACGCTAAAGATAAAGATGACCTTTCAATGGATGATGATTCAATGCAAGATTTTGACTTAGAGTCAAGTGTAAATCTAGATGATATTAATATTGAAGATGATGCTGATATAGGTGAGTTAGATGATTTTGGAGATATAGAAGACTTAGACTCATTTGATGATATGGATGATTTCTCTGATATAAAAGAGGAAGATGAAGAGGACTATATAAAAGATGATAATGAGTATTCAGGAAATGATTCGGAAGGATTTAATGAAGATTATCAAAGGTTTTCACTCATTAAAAGTTCTGTAAATCGTTTTTACAAAGATGATAAATTTCAAAGCAAATTTATTGAATCCGTCTTTATAGCGGATGGTGTTGGTGTAAGTAGTGACTTGAAGAGATATTTAGAAGATGAGATGTTCTTGAATGTTTTTGTTCGTCGAATTGATTTACCTAGTGAAGTTTGTGCTTTAGCAAAGGCGGAGTTAGAATGAAATACAGTTATACTAAAGCCAGAAAAAAGAGTATTATCACTCCTGAGTTACAGCTACTCTTTATCTTTTTTGGAATCACACTCTGTATGTTATTGTTGACATATGCTTTTTTACTTTTTAAAGAGTATAGATTTGCGCAAGATAAAGCAGAGATATATCAAGAGCGAGAAAATTTAAGTATCTCACAATCTTCCATGAATACACAAATTACTTTTATAGAGAAAGAAGCACTACTCTCTGAGAGAATTTATACGCAAAATATTGTTCTAAAAGATTCTATCGCGAATCTATTTGATTTGGTTCCACAAAGAATAACTTTGTCAGAAGCTTCATTGCTTGAAAATGGCTTGATACTTCATGGTATCACTCCAAACGAGGATGTATATAACTTTATGCTCCAAGCCCCTCTTCGTTCTATCTTTCATAAGAGCTATAGTAGCTTTTACCCTGATAAAAATGGATGGCTTAGGTTTGTTTCCACGAACTATATCGAAGATGATGGATTGAGTACCTATAATGATGCGGATGCTAAGCAAAACAAGAATATTGAGGAGACAAGTAATGAAGATTAATATTGCTCGTCAAAATATATATTTACTGATATTATCAACACTTTTACTTATTTTTGTTCTTCTATTTTCATTTTTAGTTTTGATACCTAAAGGGAAAGAGTACAGAGAACAAAAACTAGAATTAAGAAATGATAACTTTGAGCTAAAAAAATATCAAAACTTCCATGATGAGACTTTGGAAATTTTGAAAAAACTTCAAAGTGATCATAGGCATATTATTACCTCTTTTGATAACACATTTAATGCTCAAAGATTTGAAAAACAACATAAAGTTTACTTTGATTCACTCTCTCTTGCGCAGATTAAAGATTCTAAAGATAAAGAAGAGGAGTTTTTGGTTTATGAAGTTGAAACGAGTTCACAGATTAATTCACCAAAAAGTTTTTATGATTTCTTGGATGCAATCAACAAAAGTGATTGGATAATTGGTGTAAATTTTCCGATACATTTTAAAAGAGAAGCACAAACAATTCGTTCTAGTTTTACGATGAAAGTTTACTGCGCAAACAGAGACTCAAATAGTACGAAGTAGCTCTTTTATCTTTAAAAAAGCCTCTGGATTCTTGTAGAGGTAGAGTCGTAGTTTTGGTTCTATCTTTAATACTCTGCACTCCTCTTTAAACTCTTTTGGCATGTGGAAACTCTTTTGTAGATAGGGAAGAATAAATACAAAACATCTCTCTATATTGATTACAAACTTTCTCCCAACAACCGCAACATTTACTGTTTTAAGCAGTTCTCTTTCACTTGCACTTAGCATATAAGATTTTGATTTTAAATATTTGTCTATTATAAAAATGTCAGATCTTCTATTGTGTTGCATTTTGAAGTACGCAAACGCATCTATATTGTTTATCTCTGCTTCTTGAATTAAAGAGGCTCTATCTTCATCTAAATAGTCAAAACTCTTTTTGATTCCCGCTAGGTATTTCTCTAAAAGTGGAGAAGCATAACTGTGACGAAAAGAGTTTCTTTTTATATCCTCATCAAGATTACTCTCATCTTCAAAATATTTAATCTTGTTCGCATCTAAATAGGCGAATAACTCTTTTTTGTCTAACTTCAGTAGTGGGCGCACGAGTGTGTAGGAGTCTCTGTGTTGCACTCTTTGCATACCTGCAATCTCAGCACAGCCAGCACCTTTACAAAATTGCATAAGCATCCACTCGAACCTATCCCCAAGATGGTGTGCAGTAATTAAGTTCTCATAGCCATGATTCTTAATAAGTTCTTCAAAAAAGTTGTATCTGATTTCTCTGGCTTTTGCTTCAAAGTTTTTATCTATTTTTGGGGCATTCAAAGAGTGAATTTTAAGGTTGTGCGTGCTTGCTAACTCATGCGCGTATTGCAGCTCTTCTTGACTCTGCTCTCTGACATTGTAATTGACTATTGCAATATCAAATGGAATGTTGTTCTGTAGAAGTAAAAAGAAGAGAGCAGTTGAATCTACTCCCGCTGAAAAGGCTAGGAGGTTTTTCTTATTTTTTAGAATTTCTAGAGATGAATTTTCAAGCATTGTCTACTGTGGCAGTTAAAATATTGCCAATCAGATCGGTTACTTTTGCTCTGTAAATAACTCCAAAATCGAGTTCCTCTTCTTTTGTTCTGTCATTTACATAAATTTCACCATCAATTTCAGGTGCCCAGAGAAGTTTTCTCGCACTTAAAAGATACTCATGCTCCTCACTCTCCCCATCAATAACAAGTTCAATATCTTGACCAACCTCTTTGCGTAGAGAGAGCTCAGTGCACTCTGAAGCTATCTCTCCAAGGATTTCTGCTCTGCTTGCAATAAGTTCTGCCGATATTTTATTGCTCATGTCGTAGGCTGGAGTTGTTTCTTCATCTGAATAGGAGAAAACATTGATTCTGTCAAACCCAAAACTTGAAGCAAATTCACACATCTCCTCAAACATCTCCTCTGTTTCATTTGGATGACCAACGATAAAACTTGTACGGACAAAAGAGTTAGGCAAAGAGCGCATAAAGTTGAGAAGTTCAAGCGTTTTATCTTTGCCGAAACCTCTTCTCATCATATGGAGCATCTCATCATTAATATGCTGAATCGGCATATCGAAATAGTTATGAAAAATTTCACTTTTAGCTATATTTTTTAGTAATTGTATCGTTGTAGTAGAAGGGTAAAGATAAAGAATCCTTGCACTTTTTACACCCTCAATAAGTTCAATCCTTTGAATAAGAAGACTTAGCCCATCTTTAATATTTTGATCACGAAGGTAAGAACTGCTATCTTGTGAAACAAAAGAGAAGTCATAATAGCCTTTAGCGACCAAACCTTCCACTTCTTTGGCAATTGAGTCTAAGTTTCTAGAGTTGAGCTTCCCTTTAAAAGATGGAATCGCACAAAAACTACATGTTTGGTTACAACCCTCAGAGAGTTTTACATAGGCATGATAGGTGGAACCAGTAACAACTCTCTCCGCTCCATCTATCAAAAAAACTTTCTCAGAAAATCTGCTCTTTTTTTCAGATAAAAGGTCATCAATTCTGTCATAGTCACCAACCCCAGTAAATATATCAACTTCTGGCATATCAGCCATAAGGTCTTCTTTATATCTTTCACTTAAACAACCAGCCATAACTAAAACTGAATCTTCTTTGCGTCCTTCGTGTAAATTAAGTACCGTGTTTACAGATTCTGCTTTAGCCGCATCTATAAATCCACAAGTATTGACTATGATGACATCCGCTTCTCCTGAGTTATCAGTTAGTTCGAAATTTTGGAGTTTTCCCATCATTACTTCGGTATCTACAAGATTTTTCGTACAGCCTAGAGAGACTATGTGTAGTTTATTGCTCATATTGCTACTTTTATATTAAATTATTTTCGTATTATATCGTATAATGTGAAGATGAAAATATATGATGTAATTATTCTCGGTGCTGGGGCAAGCGGGCTCATGTGCGCTGCTTATTTAGATAAAAAATATAAAGTTGGAGCTGTGGATGTTAACTCTAAAGTTGCCTGTAAATTAAAAATTTCAGGTGGTGGAAAATGTAATATTACCAATGTAAACGTAAGTGTAGATAACTATGACGGAGATGCAGAGTTTATTTCTCACTCTCTTCAGACTTTTTCCAAAGATGATTTACTACACTTTTTACATAATAACGGAGTAAAACCTGTAATCAGAAAAAATCGTTACTACTTTTGTAAAGAGAGTTCAGACGAGATGATAGATGTTCTTAAAAGAAATTCTCGGCATGTGGAAATGCTTTTAAATAGAGAGATTTTAGAGGTACATAAAGCGAATGATATTTTTGAAATAAAAACTTCAAACGGTGTTTTGAAATCAAAAAAACTTGTTTTAGCAACTGGTGGAAAAAGTTATAAAACTCTCGGTGCAAGTGAAATAGGCTTAGAGATAGCAAAAAGCTTTGGACTTAGTGTAAAAGAGTTTACTCCAGCTCTTGTCGGAATGACACTCCAAAAAGAGCAGTTTTGGATGAAAAGTTTAAGTGGACTGAGTGCTTATGTACATATCAAAGTAGAAGATAAAGTTTTAAAAGAGGAGATGCTTTTTGCACATCGTGGTATCAGTGGACCTGCGGTTTTGTCCGCTTCACTTTATTGGAAAAAAGGAAATATAAGTATAGACTTTTTGCCAAATGAGAATATATTTGAACTCATTAAAGGAAGCAATAAACTACTCAGTTCTGTGATACCACTTGCAAAAAGGCTATCAAAAGAAATTTTAATAGCGCTAGATATAGAGGATGTAGCATGCAAGAGACTCAATCAACCCTCAACCAAAGAGGGCAGGCATGCCAAAAAACAACTCGAAAGGATTCACAATTATGAATTTGCACCGGCAGGAAATTTTGGTTTTACTAAAGCAGAGGTGAGCCGTGGTGGTATTTTAACTGAAAATCTAAATCCAAAAACATTAGAATCACGGCATGTGGAAAATTTATACTGCATCGGTGAAGTGGTAGATATTACTGGTGAACTCGGCGGTTATAATTTTCAATGGGCTTTTAGTAGTGGGGTAAACTCTGCCTTAGCAATCAATAAAAGATAAGCGTAGGCTTGCTAGAATTGGTTAAGCATTTAGCTCAGAAAACCGATATAGATAAATTGAAGTTTAATCTATGCTTTAAAAGTTACAAGGTATAATGAGTACCAAGAAGAAAAGTAATTTACTTAAGTGAAAAATAAGGAAAACAGATGATAAAAAATATATTTAAAAACATGATAATTGCAACTGCTTTAATGGCTACACCTCTTTTAGCGGAGATGGATGAATTTGAAATTAAGACAAATTCATTAGTTGGATTTGAAGGTGGACAAAGTACTTTTGACTATGAGTCAGGACCTTCTACTGTTGTTCAAGAAAAAGTAACTATGAATTATGGTGGTGTCAAAATCGGAGCCGAAACAGAAGAGTATAGAATTTTTTTGAGCACACGTATGTTTTATGCTACTGACTTTGATTATATGCGTTCATATGGCGCAGAGATACAATATCTGTTCAATGTAAGTCAGTATGCAAACTTTTTTCTTGGAGTAAATGCTGGTGTTTTAGATTTGAAGTTTGTAGGAGCAAGTAGTGAGAGTGTACAAGCTTACAATCAATATGTGGGTGCAGATGCTGGACTCAATATCCATCTTGGTGATACAGTAGATTTAGAATTGGGTGCTAGACTTATGAATATCAATTCTGAAGTAATTACTAATGCAAATACTTATAAATTAGGCACTCTTATAAACGGCTATGCAAGTATAATTTTTAAATATCAAATGGACTAAAGCGTATGAAATAGGGAGTCTACGGTTGTACAAATAGGTTTAAAGGGGAAGCTTTTTTTTGGTGGTGCTCGATACTAGATTCGAACTAGTGACCACCTCCATGTCATGGAGGCACTCTACCGCTGAGTTAATCGAGCTTACTATATTTCATGTTATATCCAAATACAGAATGGGATTTTATCCAAAAATACTTAAAGTAATTTTATTGCTAAAACTTAGAAAAACTCCAAAATATTTATATGTATTTTATGTTTACTCAGTGTATAATTCTAGCTATCAAAAATGTATGTTTTTACATTTTAAAATACTAGAAGGTACAATATGAATTTGACTGAGTTAGAAGATATAGGCATAAAAAATGTTGGAAAGGTTTATCATAATCTAAGTTATGATGAACTAATCAAACATGAACTGGAAAATGGTGAGTGTACGCTTACAAAAAAAGGCGCAACCGCTGTTGATACTGGTATCTTTACTGGTCGTAGTCCAAAAGATAAATATTTTGTTAATGCAGACCCTTCAAATAAATATATAGCATGGGGTGATGTAAACAAGAAAATTAGTGCAGAAGTTTTTGCAGAACTTTTAGCTGTCGCGCAAGAACAACTCTCAAACAAAGATTTGTACATAACAGACGTTTTCTGTGGTGCAAGTGCAGCTTCAAAAAAATCTATCCGTTTTATCTCCGAAATAGCATGGCAATCACACTTTGTGAAAAATATGTTTATCCGTCCTACTGAATCAGAACTAGAAGTGTTTAACTCAGATTTTACAGTTTTAAATGCATGTAAAGCAGTGAATGAAAAGTGGGAAGAACATGGAATGAACTCTGAAGTGTTTGTTCTATTTGATGTTGAAAACAATATCGCAATTATTGGTGGAACGTGGTACGGTGGAGAGATGAAAAAAGGAATTTTTTCAATGATGAACTACTGGTTGCCACTCGAGGGTAAACTTGCAATGCACTGTTCTGCAAATGTTGGTAAAGATGGAGATACAGCGCTCTTCTTTGGTTTAAGTGGGACAGGTAAAACGACACTTTCAACAGATCCACATCGTGCTTTAATCGGGGATGATGAGCATGGTTGGGATAATCATGGTGTCTTCAATTTTGAAGGTGGATGTTATGCTAAAGTTATCAATCTTGATGAAAAAAGTGAACCTGAAATATACAATGCTATTAGAGCTGGTGCTCTTTTAGAAAATGTTGTGATGTATGGAGAAGGCGAAGTTGATTATGAAGATGGTTCAAAAACAGAAAATACACGTGCTTCTTACCCAATTGAACATATTGAAAATCACAAAGAATCTTTAAGTGCAGGACATCCTAAAAATATAATTTTCTTAACTGCGGATGCTTTTGGTGTCCTCCCTCCCGTCTCAAAGCTTACAAAAGAACAAGCAATGTACTATTTTTTAAGTGGATATACTGCAAAGGTTGCAGGAACAGAGCGTGGTATTACTGAGCCAGTTGCAACATTTAGTTCATGTTTTGGAGAAGCTTTCTTACCTCTTCATCCTACTGTCTATGCAAAGCTTTTAGGAGATAAAATAGATAAGCATGGTGTCAATGTGTATCTTGTAAATACTGGTTGGGCAGGTGGTCCATATGGTATTGGAAAGCGTATGAGTATTAAAGATACAAGAGCTTGTATAAACGCAGTCTTAGATGGTTCAATCAATGAGAGTGAATTTATCACGACAACAACATTTAGATTAAATGTTCCGACAACTCTTGGTGATATTAATCCTAAAGTGCTTTCCCCAAGAGAAGCATGGAGTGATGTAAATGAATTTGATAAAGCGAGAGATAAATTGGCTCAGATGTTTATAGATAATTTCAAAAAATATCAAACCGCAGACAGTGAATTTGATTATTCGGCTGCAGGCCCTAAAATAGAAAGTTAACTAAAACTTTCTGTTTTAGCATGTGGAAAAACTAAACTCTTTTTTTTCTCTTTGTAGCTTGAGTGAGATAGAGCCACAAAAGTCCACCAAAAACAAACAAAATAATAGGTGCTATCCAAGGTTTATCCCCTATGGTTTCCGCAACTTTTACTAAAAAACTTCCAGAATAGTAACTTCCAAGCCCAAATGTTAAAGCCCAAACAGCTGCACTTAGAATATTTAATATTATAAATTTTTTAAAGTCATATTTTGTAAGACCAATAGCAATTGGAATCAGTGTTTTTATCCCGTAAACAAATTTTTGAAATAAGATAATCCATGAACCATATCTTTTCATTAAGAGGTGAGAAAGTGCAAGTTTTCTTCTGTGTTTTCTCAGCCCCTCCATCATCATACTTTTTTGATATCTTGCCATATAAAAAAGTAAAACATCACCTAAGGCATTTGCAAAAAAAGCTATCATTATTGAGAGTGACAAATCCATTTTTCCCATAAAAGATAAGACCCCTGCACCTATCAGTGCCACAAAACCACCGCCAAGTGAATAAAGGAAAAGCCCTATATACCCATAAGTAGCTAAATTACTAAATGTTTCTTCCATGTATATCCTAAAGTTGTTTAATTTTCATTATTTCATCACGAAGACGAGCGGCTTCTTCAAAGTTTAACTCTTTTGCCGCTTGTTTCATCTTGAGCATAAGCTCTTTTGTTATCGCTTTTTTTTCTGCTGCAGGTATTTTATCCATTTTTTTATGTTTTTGGTAGAGGTCGCCATGCTCTTCTAGTTTTAAATTTTCATCAAGAGAGCGTTTTGTTGTAGTTGGAGTGATTCCATGCGCTTTATTATGTGCTTCTTGAATCTCTCGTCTTGCAGTTGTTTTATCTATCGCTCTTTGCATCGAACCTGTTATTTTGTTTGCATACAAAATAACTCTACCCTTTGAATTTCTAGCTCCTCGACCGATTGTTTGTACCAAAGCCGTCTCACTTCTTAAAAACCCCTCTTTATCAGCATCTAAAATGGCAACTAAGCTGACTTCTGGTAAATCTAACCCCTCTCGAAGAAGATTGATTCCAATAAGTACATCAAACTCACCAACTCGTAAAGCGCGAATAATCTGATTTCTCTCAATAGTGTCAATATCTGAGTGCATATACTGAACTTTTATACCTAAGTCGGCTAGATACTTTGTAAGGGCCTCAGCCATTTTTTTCGTTAAAACTGTAATGAGAACTCTCTCATCATTTACAATTATTTTTTTAATCTCATCGTGAATATCTTCAACTTGGTTATCTGATGATTTTATCTCTATGATAGGGTCAAGTAGTCCAGTTGGACGGATGATTTGAGATGCAGTTACACTTGACATCTCAAGCTCGTACGCGGATGGAGTTGCTGATACAAAAAGATAGTGTGGTGCTTTATTGATATACTCATCTGCTTTGAGTGGGCGGTTGTCTAGGGCACTTGGCAGTCTAAACCCATACTCCACTAAAACCTCTTTTCTCGCTCTATCACCAGCATACATTCCCCTATATTGCGGCAGTGAAACATGAGATTCATCTACTATAACGAGATACTCTTTGTTGTTTTGTGCAAAATAATCGAGCAGGGTAAAAGGTGCTTCTCCTGTTTTCTTGTTTGTAAGTAAGCGTGAGTAGTTTTCAACTCCTTTACACATGCCAGTAGTTTGAAGCATCTCTAAATCAAACTCAACTCTCTGTTTGAGTCTTTGATGCTCTAAAAGTTTTCCTTGACTTGTAAAGTAAGCAAGTCTTTCATCAAGCTCCTCTTCTATGCGTTTAATCGCAACACTCATCTTTTCCTGAGATACGCTAAACTGTGATGTTGCATAGATGGTAAATTTTTTGTGATCTTCAAGTCGTTTATTGTCAATAGTATCAAAGGTGTAAATAGCCTCAATCTCATCTCCAAAAAACTCAATACGAATAGCTTCTTGTTCGAAGTAGGGTGGGTAAATATCTAAACTCTCTCCATTTACACGAATATGTCCACTATCAAAATAACTGTCATTTCTAGAGTAACCCATCTCAACAAGGCGAAGTAAAAGTGTTTTTTGGTTAATCTCATCTCCAACTTCTAACGCTTGAACCATATTGAGATACTCTTCAGGGTCTCCCAAACCATAGTTCGCAGAGACAGAAGCTATAACGATAACATCATCATAAGAGAGAAGATTTGCCGTAGAAGAGAGTCTCATACGCTCAAGTTCATCATTGATAGCACTATCTTTTTCTATAAATAAATCTTGACGAGGAATGTACGCTTCTGGCTGATAATAATCATAGTACGACACAAAATATTCAACATGATTGTTTGGAAAAAACTGACGAAATTCGGAGTAGAGCTGTGCGGCTAATGTTTTGTTATGAGTCATAATGATGGTAGGCATCTTTACATTCTCTATAATACGTGCCATCGTGTGGGTTTTACCACTACCGGTAACACCTTCAAGTGTTTGATAACGATTCCCTTTGAGTATAGAGTCTGTGAGTGCTTTAATAGCTGTAGGCTGATCACCTGCTGGCTTATAAGGTGATACTACTTTAAAATCTGGTTTCTTCTTCATTGATGGAATTATAGCCAAAGGAAAGAAATAGTGGAGTTTTTGAAGACTATTCCAGAAATATGAGAGCGAAAATGGTGTTGAGAAATAATGATTTTAAAACGATGAGTTTTAAAATCATGCTTTCAAGAATACATCTTAAAAGTATAGCAAGAGAGAATAAAGGCTTAGTTTGAGATTTAAACTTATATGTATTGGAGTGAACGTTGATGGAGGTTTTAAGTTGTTTTATAGGTATGCAAGAAATCTAATGTATAATTTTTAGAAGACAAGGAGGAGAAAACATGTATAAATTTGGACGTTTGTATTTTTTCTTTTGCATATTCTTTTCTTTATTACTCTTTGCAGAGCCACTTACCGATAAATCAGCACAACTAGAATTTACCCAAAATGAAAAAATCTGGATTTCTGCGCACCCGATTATAAAAGTAGGCATGGACCCTGATTACGCACCTTATGAGTGGACTAATCAAGATGGTGAGTATATCGGCATGGTGGTAGATTACATGCATAGACTTGAAAAAAGTCTTGGTCTACGGTTTGAAATTATAAAAGACAAGTCTTGGATTGAACTACTAAATATGGCACAACAGAACAAATTGGATATGCTAACAAGTATTGTAAAAACACCTGAACGGTCTGAATACCTCACTTTTAGTGAGCCATATAGAGATGCACCAACTATTATTATTGATAATGGAAAAGGCACTTTTATTGGTAGTTTAAAGCAACTCTCAAATAAACGAGTATCCGTAGAAAAAGGATATTTTATGGAAGAGTTTATGAAAAATAACTATCCTAAGATTAGAATTGTGACTGCAAAAAATACAAAAGAAGCTTTAAAAATGGTTTCTGATGCTGTAGTAGATGCTTATGTCGGAGATGCTAATGTTGCAGATTATTCAATCAAGACAAACAGTTTTGACACCCTCCGTTTTTCAGGTCAAACAGAATATATAAGTCATCAAAGCTTTGCATTTACAAAAGGCAATGAACCATTAGCCTCTATTTTAACAAAAGCCATCGCAACAATTCCAAAAAATGAAACGAATATGATTTTTAACCCTTGGTTAAATATTGAACAAGGGTTGAAAAGTGAGACACTTATCAAATATGCTTTAGCTGTTTTAATACTTTTTTCTATTGTAGGTTATTGGATATATAGATTAAAACTTGAAATAAGCTATCGTAAAAAAGCGCAAAAGAAGCTCAAAGAGAGTGAAGCACACTACCGTAATCTTACTGAAGATATGGTAGATGTAATCTGGAAAACAGATAAACATTTTAACTTCACCTATATAAGTCCATCGGTGAAGCGAATTATAGGCTTTCAGCCGGATGAGTTGATTGGGCACCATATTTTTGAGTTATTTACAGATGAAGGCATTACTACAGCCATGGAAAGAATGCGCCAACGAGAGGAAGATGAAAAAAACGGAATTTATGAATCTTATTCAACACTTGAGATACAACATAAATGTAAAAATGGTTCTCTTATATGGGGAGAAATTATATCAAAGCCGGAGCTTGATGAAAATCGAAATATTATAGGCTATCACGGTATTAGTAGAGATGTTACTGAGCGTAAAGAGATGCAAGATAAGATACGTGAACTTGCATTTTATGACCCACTTACCCAATTACCTAATCGCCGTCTTCTTCAAGATAGACTAAGACAAACAATCGTAGATTCTAAACGAAGGAAAAATTACGCTGCAATTATCTATCTTGATTTGGATAATTTTAAGCCGCTAAATGATACTCATGGACATTCTATGGGCGATTTACTATTGATAGAAGTAGCAAGAAGATTAAAAAATTGTGTGCGAGAAATGGACACGGTGGCACGTATCGGCGGTGATGAGTTTGTGGTGATTGTAAATGAACTAGATGAAAATAAAGAGAAGTCGAGTGCAGAAGTAAATATTTTAGCAAAAAAAATTCTTTTTGCTTTATCTGCTACTTATTTTTTTGATACCAATTGTGATAAAATTTCAAAAATTGAGCATCACTGTAGCGCGAGTATTGGAGTGTGTGTTTTTAAAGAAGGCGAAGAGAGTGAAGAGACTCTTCTGAAACATGCGGATGCAGCAATGTATAAGGCTAAAGAGGCTGGGAGAAATAGAATTATCTTTTATAGCGCAAAAGAGTAAAGTAATAATCTTCTCCCCTTTTGAAAAAAAATGCCTTAGAATTTTGCATACTAGAATGTGATTATGAGTCACTCCGAAGGAAAGAACCTTCAGAGCGAATATATTGTCTTGGTGTTAATTAGCAGGTTGTGTAACCGCATTTGCATCTAGAGTGACTGCTGTTTGCGCTAAGAGTCTTCCCTTAACTCTTGCCCCTGTATTGACAACGATACCTTTTTGTGCCAATACTATACCTTTGAAATCCGCTGTTGTTCCAAGAGATACACCTGTACCTCCTGCAACTTGCCAGAAAATATTTTTAGCTAAGGCACCGCCTGCGAGGGTTACAATAGCACCATTGTTTACAGTCAGGTCACCAGCTATTTGGAAAATCCAGATGTCAGTTGCACTCCCTGTAATAGTTACACCCGCATTTGTTATTAAAAGCCCTGTACCCCATTTATAAAGACCTGGAGCAAGAATTTTACCGCTCACATCTCCTGCATAGAGTTCCGTAAAATCAGGTGTTGTACGTCCTGCAGCATCTGTATATGCAGTTTCCATGTTGCTGACTGAGGTTGTTAAGTTCGATGGAGTTGGCACTGCCATATTAGATGCATATATTTTTCCTGTTACCAGAGGAGATGTTGAATAGGTACCATCACTAAAAAGCGTATCAGAAAATCCTGTTACGTAAGTTCTAGCTGCTGGGCTAACACCTATATCCCCAGTTACTGCAGTTGTACCAGTTGTAGATACGGCTGTTTTAGCAAGGATTACATAATTTCCTGCTGTGCCAAGATTTACTGGAGCTAACACTGATGCGACGGTTGTCCCTGTTGTAAAAGTCCAAACCTTAGCAACTGCTAATGCATTTCCAGCTAAGTCTGTAACACTTGTTGTAATTGTCGCAGTATATTGAGTACTTGCAGCAAGATTTACAGTAGGTTTTAAAACCATAGTATTGCCAGAATAACTTACTGTGCCAGATGCAGGAGTTGAACCAAGTGTCGTAGCCAAAGTAAAAGTAGTTGGACTGACGGTGGAAGGATCAAGTGCTTCACTAAAGAGGGCAGTGACACTTCTGTCAATCGATACATTTGTAGCATTAGTGTCAGGATAGGTTAACGTTACAGTAGGGGCAATAGTGTCCACTGTCGCTCCTGTTGTAAAACTCCAAATCATATTAGCGTCTAAAAGAGTAGTACTATTTGCATCAAGAACAGCTGTCGTGATTGTTGCTGTATAGAGCGTATTAGCTAGAAGGTTAGTTGTAGGGTTGAAAAGCATTGTAGTGTTGCCTTCAGAGGTGACAGCACCTGTAACTGCTGTTGAACCATGTGCAAGTGTAAAAGTAGTAGCACTAACAGTTGTTGAATCAAATACTTGATCAGAAAAGGCAGTGATATTTGTATTAAGGGCTATGCCTGTGGCGCCATTAATAGGAACAGTTGATATAACTGTGGGCGTAGAACTATTTGTAGAATTATTTTCAGTTACTACCGTACTACTTCCACTGCTTCCACAACCCGCTGTAAAAATTGTCAGCATAAATAGCATAGAGAAGATGGCTGAATTTGAATATTGTTTAAATGTTTTCATTTGATATTTCCTTTTGACACGTTTTAAACGTAAATAATATGAATGTAAAATCTATTCTGATAAATAATACAAATTCTGAAAGTATGTCAAACTCACAACTAGAAATGTATAACAGTATGACAATGTTATAAATCTAGCTTATCTTAGAAGAGTTAAATCATTCTAGATTACTTTATCCTATCTGAAATAAAATAATTAATAGTCTATATTTAATATTAGTTTAATATAAGAAGTAATTTTGAAGTAATGAAGAAGTGTAACAGTACAAGGGTTAGCGTGAACATGAGAAAATTAATTCTATGATAGACATCTTATTATAGACGGCAAAAACTCTTTAAAAATTCAAAGCAATATTAAAGACATATTAAAGTATAATTCGCGGATTTTATATATAAGGTTAATCATGGCTAAAAAACGCGTATTAGTTAAGTTTTCGGGTGAAGCTCTTGCCGGCGAGGCAGGTCATGGGATTGATACACAGATATTAAAGTACATTGCTCAAGAGATAAAATCTTTAGTAGATGCTAAAATCGAAGTTGGCATTGTAATTGGTGGTGGAAACATTATTCGTGGAGTTACAGCTGCAAAAGATGGAATTATAAAAAGAGCAAGTGGAGATTATATGGGCATGCTTGCAACTGTAATCAATGGTGTGGCAATGCAAGAGGCATGTGAACATGCAGGACTTGAGGTGAGAATGCAAACAGCTATCAAAATGGAGCAAATTGCTGAACCGTATATAAATAGAAAGGCAGTACGACACTTAGAAAAAGGTCGTGTTGTGATTTTTGCTGCAGGAACGGGCAACCCTTACTTTACAACAGACACTGCAGCAACGCTTAGAGCTGTTGAGATAGGTGCTGAGGTGATTATAAAAGCAACAAAAGTAGATGGTGTGTATGATAAAGACCCTGCAAAATTTAGTGATGCAGTGAAGTTACTAGAGTTAAGTTATGAAGAGGCTTTAGCAGACAACATTAAAGTTATGGACGATACTTCTATTGCACTAGCAAAAGATAATAAATTACCAATAATTGTTTGTGATATGTCTATCAAAGGGAATCTTTTAGATATTTTGAATGGCAATATGACAACTTGCTCAATAGTAAGATAATCTTAAAATAAAATAAGGAAGTAAGAAAATGAGAGTTGAAGAATTAACAGCAAAGATATTAAAAAACAATCCAAGTATGGATAATTATCAGTTGGCTATAGCTGTAGCAAAGAGAATGGATGAGCTTTTAAACGGAGCAACAAGTAAACTGAATATTGATCCAAAAAGTATAAAAGCTGCGGATTTGGCATTGATGGAAATAGCGGAAGGTCTTATCGTGGTTAAAGGCTTTACAGATATAGAAAAGTAGTCTGTTTTGCCACTGAGTCAAGTAGATATTGAGAAAATAAAACATCTCCATGATGTTGACTCAGCAACAAAATATCTCTATTCCATCATTCCTCACTCTGAACTTTTAGAAGAAGCACTGAAATATGCTCAAAAAGCACATGAAAATCAGTTTAGAAAAAGTGGTGAGCCCTACATTGTCCATCCCATTTTAGTTGCATGTATCGTCGCCACAATTACTAATGACGAATCAATGGCAATATCAGGATTACTTCACGATATTGTTGAAGATACTGAAATAACAAGTATGGATGTTGAAACTAAATTTGGCAAAGATGTTGCGCATTTAGTAGATGGATTAACTAAGATAGACAGAATAAGAGATTCTGAACTTATTCCCTCTTCTTCTAACGAGAGAATTGTTATTTCAGCACTCTCTTTTAGAAAAATGTTATTGGCAAGTACAGAGGATGTCCGTGTCTTAGTTGTTAAGCTGTGCGATAGACTTCATAACATGCTAACTTTAAATGCATTGCCAGAGCATAAGCAAAAAAGAATTTCTGAAGAAACACTTGTAGTATATGCTCCTATCGCACATAGACTTGGTATCTCTTTTTTAAAAAATATATTAGAAGACTTAAGCTTCTCCTACCTTTTTAAAGAAGAAAAACACCATATAGATAACTATCTTGACAGTAACTATCATGCACTTGAAATAAAATTAAATGAGTTCAAACAATCTATCCATAGAATCTTGGTAACAAATGGTTTTTGTGAAGATGATTTTGAAGTTCTCAGCCGCGTAAAACATCGTTACTCCATTTACCTAAAAATGCAAAGAAAAGGTGTTGGAATTGAGGAAGTCCTTGATCTCTTGGCAGTGAGAATTTTAACGCAAGATGCAGTGAAATGTTATACTATCCTAGGTCTTATACATCTTAATTTTCAGCCACTCTCTTCAAGGTTTAAGGACTATGTAGCCGTTCCAAAAGAGAATGGTTATCAGACGATTCATACAACAGTCTTTTATAGTACAGCTATTTTTGAAGTGCAAATTAGAACGTATGAGATGCATAATACTGCAGAGTTAGGTGTTGCAGCGCATTGGAAATATAAGAGTGGTGGCAATGGTATTAAGCTGGATTGGCTAAGTAACTTACAATATCAAAATGAGTCAGTAGAAGATTTTTATGAACTTGTAAAAAATGACATATACTCAAAGGATATATCAGTTTTTTCTCCTACAGGTGATCCTTTTACTCTTCCTCGCGGGGCAGTTGCACTTGATTTTGCATATGCAGTGCATTCGGAAGTCGGGAATAAAGCATCTTCGTGTTTGATTAACAAAAGTAAAGCATCCCTTCTTAGCGAAGTTCACAATGGCGACATTGTTAAGATAAATCTATCAAATGACATTATTACAAGATGTAGTTGGATAGATGCTGTTAAAACATCTAGAGCTACAACAAACATGCGTTTAAACTGTAATAACAGAATTAAAGAGATTAACATTAAATCAAGCATAAACATTGTGGCTACAGCAATGAGCTTAAATAAATCCAGAGTTGAAGAGTGGTTTGACACAAACCATTATGATACACGTTTTACTATCGCATACGATATAGAGAGTTTTCGTAATGTTATTTATATGTACACGCAAGATATTAGTAAAAACAATAGATTTAAAGGCTTTTTATCAAGACATAGATTTAAACTTAAATCTAAAATTGTCTCAGGACTTGAAGTCTTTAGCGTATCCAACATAACGGATGTTGTATTTGACTATTGTTGTCACCCAAAAGCTGGCGATGAGATAATGGCATTTTTAGAAAAAAGCAAAGTGCATGTCCATCATAAAATGTGTAAAAGTGCGGCAAAAATGTTAGATGAAAATCAGCCTATGGTATTCATTCGATGGGAGAAAGAGATTATTTATCAATATAATCTTATTGTTTCTCTGCATAATGAAAAAGGTGCTTTAGCTGAGTTTTTAGCCTATTTGGTAAAATTAGACATAGATATCGGTTCTATAGAATTAGGAAAACGAAGTAGTGATTACATAAAATATTGTGAGATAGGTTTTAACTCTAAAGAGGGCAATATTAACTCCTTACGCTCAAAGATTGAGAACAACATAAAAGTCATCCATCTTATACGAAAAGATGATGCGTATAAAAAATAACTAAAAGAAAGAGAATAAAGAATTATGATAGTAGAAGCTTTAAAAGAGATAAACAGAGGCAGTGCCGAGGTTATAGATACTCAAAGAGTTGAAAAATTATTGGGTGCTTATTTTGAAAATGGACAAACGTATACAGTAAAAGCAGGATTCGACCCAACTGCACCTGATTTACACCTTGGACATACCGTGCTTTTGCAAAAATTAGCGGTGTTTCAAAAATATGGGGCGAGAGTTCAATTTCTTATAGGTAGCTTCACTGCAACCATCGGTGACCCAACTGGTAAAAATATAACACGTAAAGTATTAAGTAAAGAAGAGATTGAAAAGAATATAAAAAGTTATACAACACAAGCCTTTAAAATTCTCGATGAGAGTAAAACTGACATCGTTTATAACGATGATTGGCTAGGAAAGATGAGTGCTGCAGATATGATTACTTTAGCTTCACACCTCACAGTTGCTAGAATGTTGGAGAGAGATGATTTTTCTAAAAGATTTAAATCAAATACGCCTATTGCAACAAGTGAGTTTATGTATCCACTTCTTCAAGGGTATGACAGTGTCTATTTAAACTCAGATATAGAGATAGGTGGAACAGATCAGAAGTTTAATCTGCTTATGGGAAGACAACTTCAAAAAGCCTACAATAGTAAAAAACAACAAGCTGTTTTAATGATGCCTATTTTAGAAGGTCTTGATGGTGTTCAAAAGATGAGTAAATCCTTAGGAAATTATATTGGTGTTGCGGATGAGCCAAATGAGATGTTTGGAAAAGTGTTAAGTGTTTCTGATGAACTTATGTGGAGATATTATGAACTTCTAAGCACAAAATCTTTAGATGAGATTGAAGCTTTAAAAAATGGTGTTGCTGATGGTTCTGTGCATCCTAAAAAAGTAAAAGAGAGTCTTGCTTCTGAAATAGTGACGCGTTTTCACTCGGAGGAAGCGGCTTATAATGCAAAACTAGAGTTTGAAAGAGTACATGCAAAAAGTCAAATTCCAACAGAGATGAATGAATTCTCTCTTGAAGGTGAAACATGGATAGCCAAAGCCTTAGTTGAATGTAATATTTCTCCCTCAACTTCACAAGCAAGAAGAGATATTAAGCAAGGTGCTGTTAAAATAAACCAAGAAAAGATATCGGACGAGCAATTACAATTAGGTAGTGGCGATTATATACTTCAAGTCGGTAAAAGAAAATTCGCAAAATTAAAGGTGATTTAATGAGCTTTCAATCGTTAAAAATTGGTAAACATATTATAGAAAAGCCTATTGTTCAAGGTGGAATGGGCGTTGGTATCAGCTGGGATAAGCTAGCTGGTACAGTCTCTCTTGAAGGTGGACTTGGTGTTATTAGCAGTGTTGGAACTGGTTATTATGAGAAAAAAAGTTATGCTAAAAAGTTAGTAGCGGATAGACCACTCGATGCGTTAAATTTTTATTCCAAAGAGGGTCTTCATGCCATTATTAAAAATGCAAGAAAGATATGTGGAGATAAACCTTTAGCTGTAAATGTTTTGTACGCTATTAATGACTATGGAAGAGTGGTTACAGATGCTTGTGAAGCTGGTGCAGATATGATTATTACAGGGGCAGGACTTCCTACAAATATGCCTGAATTTACAGCTGATTATCCAGATGTAGCACTTATTCCTATAGTCTCCTCTGCAAAAGCTTTGAAAATTATATGTAAAAGATGGCAAAAAAGATATGACAGACTTCCTGATGCTGTTATACTCGAAGGCCCTAAGAGTGGAGGGCACCAAGGTTTTACTTATGAGCAGTGTGCTTTACCTGAAAATCAGTTAGAAAATCTTGTAAAGCCTGTTGTGGAAGAGGCTGCTTTATGGGGAGATATTCCAGTGATTGCAGCTGGTGGTGTTTGGGATAAAAAAGATATAGAAGAGATGTTAGCGCTTGGTGCTTCAGGTGTTCAAATGGGAACTCGTTTCATAGGTACGCATGAGTGCGACGCACATGATAATTTTAAAGATGTATTGCTGCAAGCTAAAGAAGAAGATATTCAACTTATGGGATCTCCAGTTGGTTATCCTGCCCGTGGTGTAAGAACAAACCTTACGAAGTTAGTTGAAGAACGCGAAGGTCCTGCGATTAAATGTATCTCTAACTGTGTGGCCCCATGTCATCGTGGTGAAGAGGCAAAAGCTGTTGGCTTTTGTATAGCAGATCGATTGAGTGATGCTTATGAAGGAGATAGAGAGTTTGGACTCTTTTTCTCTGGTACAAATGGTTATAGATTAAACGAAATTATTTCTGTAAAAGAGTTAATAAACAAACTAATGCAAGGCGAATAATCAGATAATGATTCGCTTACTCCTCTCACTTTTTTTAGTAGCTCTCTCTGTGCATGCTTTAAGTGATAGCGAGATTTTAAAAAGAGCTGACGCCTTTATGCAAACGAATAGTAAAAGTGATCAGTTTCGTGCATATAATGACTACAAAAATTTATACCTTCGTGCGATAATGTCAGATGATACAAATCTTAGAGTGAGTTCTTTGCAGGGAATTGTAAAGAGTGGAAATAAACTTCACATAGACGTTTCTCAGTATTCAGATGAACTCTTAAACATGAAACCAGATACATCTTTTAATGCACCTACCTCCAAAAATTTCGATACCACAAATGAAGATATTCAAATACAATCCTCTCATAAATTAGAATCCATTCGTTGGAGGGATGAGAGGCTTATTCTTATTTTTGATAAAAAGTTAGCATCCAATCAGATAAACTATTTTACGCTTCATGATAAAAAAGAGAATAAGTACAAATATGTATTTGATATTCATGCTTCCATGCTTACAAAGTCTGAAAATTTAAGAAAAGAGGGTATTTCTAGAATTAAACTTGCACAATTCAATCCTAATACATTGAGGCTTGTATTTGAAAATAGTGATAAACTCAATCTTCATTTTAAGCAAGAGCATAATAAGTTAATTATCAACATAGAACTACCAGAGAGTGCAATTATTCCAAAAGAAGCAATCAAATCCGAAGCAACTCCTTCAAAGGTAAGCAAGAGAGATAAGACCATTATGATTGATGCAGGGCATGGTGGGAAAGACCCAGGTGCTGTTGGATACAGAAAGTATAGAGAAAAAATTGTTGTCTTAGATATTGCAAAGCGATTGAAAACTATTTTAAAATCTCGTGGATATAAAGTTTATATGAGCAGAGAGAACGATAAGTTTATAAAACTTAGCAATAGAACTGAACACGCAAATAAAAAAGATGCAGATATCTTTATTAGTATTCATGCAAATGCAGTAGAAGAGAGTAAAGCACAACAAGCCAAAGGAGTAGAGTGCTATTTTTTATCTCCTTCGCGTTCAGAAAAAGCAGAATTAATCGCGGAGAAAGAGAACTCTGCTGATATGAGTGATATGAATAAATATGGAAAACAGAGCTTTCTTAACTTTTTGAATCATCATAAAATACTCGCATCGAATAAATTAGCTATTGATGTGCAAAGAGGCATGCTCGCATCATTGACTTCTAGTTATACTGATATAACTGACGGTGGTGTAAGAGAAGGGCCATTTTGGGTTTTAGTAGGTGCACAAATGCCCTCTGTTTTGGTTGAAGTTGGGTTTATCTCTCATCCAATGGAAGCAAAAAGATTAGTGAGTACGCAGTATCAAAAGAGATTGGCTTTAGGTATAGCGGATGGGATAGAGAGATATTTTGCTAATAATTAATACATTTCCACATGCTAATACATTTCCACATGCCAAAGCATCTGAAAAATAAAGACCTCTTAAGCTTCTTGTGTTTTGTACTCTAGTTTACCTGCAACAGACTCTTTATCATAGATTAAAGACTCTATCTGTTGTTTCACTTTATCATAACGAAACTGCTCTTTAAAGCCTATAATTCTTCCTCCTGCCGCATTTGGATGTCCACCGCCATTTGACCACTCCTTAGAGATTTGAGCGACACTTACCTGATTGTTTGCTCTAAGGCTCATTGTCCCTTTGTAACTCACATCCACGATAAAATCATACTCAGGGTACGCGACTAGAAAGCCATTGCCTACGATAGAAGTATTTCCAACACCATAACTTAAGAAGCCACGGTAGCCTTTGTAATAGATGGTATGTGTATCTTTTTTATCGCCTAGCAATTTCACAACATATTCAGTGGCAAGATTATCTAAGGTGTCATTTTTCTCTGTTTTGAAAAACTCTTTTTTGATTGCATGAATATTTTCATCTAGCAATATATTTGCATTCTCTTTGCCTATGTATTTAGTAGCTTCAAGAAGCAGAGCAATTTTGTAGTGTTCATCTTCAGCCGCAAACATAACACGGTTCAATTCTCTCGTTTCAGTAACAAGGCGCATGCAGACTTTTCCAAATTCAAAGTTGTCATGCTCTTCTATTTTCCATAAATCTACTGCATTGACTATGTTCACATAGGCATTCATCCAAGTAGGTTCATCGAGTTTAAAGTTCTCTTTTGCGTAGTCGTAAGTGATTTTTGTTGCACATCTTTGTGTATCAAGATAGTACCATTCAAACTTCTTAGCACTCTCTTCACCACTTCCGTGATGGTCAAGAAGCGTTATTTTTACTTCTTTGTTTGCATCATTCATTTTAGCAACTTCACCATGAAGCCATCTTGACTCATCTGCTGTTAGATTAAGGTCTGTAATGAGGATAAGAGCACTCTCTGAATTTTTGTTTATATTTTCTAAAATTAAGTCTAGTTTTGATTTAACCTCAGGACCGTAATTCGCATTATAGTTTGTAATTTTATAGGGAGTGTATTTCATAATTAACTGGCAACTGTAGCCATCTAAATCTATATGTGATAAGTGGTGAATCGTCTCTTGCATTATTTTCCTTTGTAGTGTTGAATAGTGATGAACAGCTAGCTCTAAAGCTAAGTGACTTTAATTTACGTTTTACTGCTTTGTATAGAAATGGAACCCATAACTTCAAAGGTTGCACTTGAGTCTATCTCGGCATGTGAAAGTACGATAACATCAAGTGAAAATCTCTCAAATATCTCGGCTATTCCTCTGCGAAGTGCTGGGTCAACGATGATGACAACAGGAGAAACTCCTTTTTGAAGTAGCTCTGCTGCTTTTTTACTTGTTGCTTGAATGAGTGCATTTATCTCACCTACATTTAAAAGCAGGTTTCTTATGCCATCTTTCTCTTGTGACTTCTCAAGCATCATTTGCTCCGAAGCTGTCTCAAAAGTGAGGAGTCGAATCACTCCATCTTCTGATGCGTACATCTGCGTAATGACACGAGAGAGTTTTGCTCTTACTTGCTCTGTGATAAGCTCTACACTTTTTGTATATTCCGCTATATCTGCAATAGTTTCAAGGATAGTGAGCATATCTTTAAGCGGTATTTTTTCATGTAAAAGAGCTTTTAAAATTCTTTGAATCAGACCAATATTTGCAACTTTTTGAACATCATCAATAATAACTGGAAAGTCCACTTTAATCTTATCTACAAGAGTTTGTACCTCTTGGCGTGTTAATAACTCTTCAGCATTACGTTTAATAAGCTCACTCATATGTGTTGATATAACGGTTGCTGGATCTACAACAGTGTAGCCATTTATAATCGCATCCTCTTTCTGGTCGGGATATATCCAAAGTGCATCCAGTCCAAATGCAGGCTCTTTTGTAGGCTCCCCTTCAAGCTCGCCTGTTGCCATACCGCTATCCATTGCCAAAAACCTATCGGACATGATTTTCCCCTCACCAATAGCGATTCCTTTGAGTAAAATCTGATATTGACTTGGTAGAAGATGTAGGTTATCTCTTATACGCACTTGTGGCATTAAAAAGCCAAAGTCGCTTGCTATTTTTCTTCGCATAGAACGGATTCTCTCAAGTAAATCTCCTCCCTGAGAGCTATCTGCCAAACGAATCAACTGATATCCCAAGGTAAGTTCAAGCATCTCAACTTTTAAAATATCTTCAAGGGCAACTTCTTCTTCTTTTGCTATCTCTTCATTTGTTTTCTTTGGTTTTGAAGCGGCTCTCTCTTGCTCTTGTTGCGCAGGTGTCTTTTTAGTAAGAATACCCTCAACATCGAGTATGCTGAGTTCACCTTTTTCATACTTATAGATGGACCAACCAAGAAGTGCAAAAATAATCCCAACAAAGCCCATGGAAGCAGTCGGTAAACCTGGTACCAAAGCAAATAAAATCATGATAAACCCAACAATCAGCATGATTTTTGCATTTCCCATTATCTGGTTGATTGTACCCTCTGCAAAGTTGTCTCCATCGCTTGAAGAACGCGTTATCATAATACCCGTTGCAGTAGAGATAATGAGCGCTGGAATCTGTCCAACAAGACCATCTCCAATTGTTAGTAGAGTAAATGTTGAAGCACTATCAGCCACACTCATATCATGTTGAAAGACACCGATTAAGAAGCCGCCGATAATGTTAATAAGTGTAATGATGATTCCGGCAACAGCATCACCTTTAACAAACTTACTCGATCCATCCATCGCTCCATAAAAGTTTGCATCTTGGAGAATCTCTGCACGTCTTTTTTTCGCTTGGGCATCATCAATCAAACCAGCATTTAAATCTGCATCAACTGCCATCTGCTTTCCAGGCATAGAATCAAGTACAAAACGTGCAGCAACTTCTGCAACTCTCGTAGAACCTTTGGTTACAACCATAAAGTTGATAAGTACTAAGATGGCAAAAAGAATGATACCGATGACATAATTTCCACCAACAACAAAGTTTCCAAAGCTTGTAATAATATCACTCACAGCATCAGGGCCTTCATGTCCATTGCTTAAAATCATCCTTGTCGTTGCGATATTGAGTGAGAGCCTAAAAAGCGTTATGATAAGAATGAGTGTTGGAAAGGTTGTTAGGTCTGTAGGTTTAGGAACATAGAGTGAAATGAGTAAAATGAGAACAGCAATAGCCATTGAAACAGTAAGTAATAAATCTAAGATTCCAGAGGGTAAAGGGACGATAATTATCGCTAAAATTGCCATTACAAATAGGACGACACTTATATCTCTTTGACCGATTAAAAAGTTGAGTGTTGTACCAACCTGTTGTCTTAATGTGAATTTTTTTGCCAAAGTTCTACTCTTCCATAATATCAGCGAGAGATAACTCTGCTAAAAACGAGTCTATTTTACCTTGAAGCTTATTTAAAAATGGCCAGATAGAGCAGATGGAACCTTTGTCTGAAGGGCAACTTGTAATAGCAGGAGCACATTCAAAAACAGAAGGAGCCTTTCCCTCAACCGAAGTCATGACTTGCAACATACTGATATCTTTAGGCGCATGTGCGAGTTTAAACCCACCATTTACACCTTTATACGAGTATAAAATACCATTTTTAGCAAGAGCCTGGAGTATTTTTGCTAAAAAGCTTTTTGGTATGGAGAGTTCGCGGGAAAGAGATTCGCTATCAACAGGAATATCTGATTTTGATAAAACTATTAGAGATAAAATAGCATATTCGCTGGCACGTGTTATTAACATATAGGTTCTTTCATTTATTTTATAAATTGTAAGTTGATTATATCTAAAGAAGCTGAAAAAGATTGTTATTCTTTAAAAGAACAACTTATCATCAATGAATAAACATAATGATAATATTACATCCGAATTTAAAAAGAATATTTACTTGAATTTTTATAATAAAATACAAAAAGTTAAGTATATGATTGATGATGTTATAGCAAAAGGGATGGAATCTACGTCAGATGTATAAAAAAGTTATTTTTAATACTCTACTAAAACAGAGTTTAAAATTTATCTTATTGTTTCAGTTTCTCTTTGTTTCGCTTATGGCAGAAGAGCCTTTGAATAAGCTAACGCATATAATGAAAGAGAATGAGAAAATAAAACTTCAACTCCAATGGAAGCACCAATTTGAATTTGCAGGCTTTTATGCAGCAAAAGAGAGAGGATTTTATAAAGAAGTCGGACTTGATGTAGAGCTGATAGAATATGATTCACAAATGAATATCGTAGATGAAATCTTCAAAGGAAATGCAGAGTATGGACTCACATACTCTAGTTTGATTTCAGAATATATGAGTGGAAAACCGCTTGTTTTTGTTGCAAATTTTTTTAAACAATCTCCTTTAGTTCTAGTAACACAGCCACATATAAGTTCACCTGCTGATTTAAAGGGTAAAAAGATTATGGGTCTGCTTGATGGTAGTCATCAACAAGCTATTTTACCAATGTTGGATATATTTAATATAGCCACAAAAGATTTTATAAATATTCCAAGAAAATTTAGTATTGAGAGTTTTATCAATAAAGAAGTGGATGCCATAAGTGTTTTCAAAACAAATGAACTTTACACATTAAATCAACTCGGCATTCAATATAATATTTTAGACCCTGCAGTTTTTGGAAGAAATTTTTATGATTTAAATCTTTTTACTACGAAGAGCGAACTTGAAAACAATCCTGAGCGTGTTGAACATTTCCGAAAAGCATCTATACGGGGTTGGGAGTATGCTTTAGAGCACAAAGAGGAACTCGTTGAAATTATTATGCAAAAGTACAACACACAACATAAGTCAAAAGAGGCCCTTCTTTTTGAAGCAAAGCAAATAGAGGCTCTAATGCTGACAAATGTTTACCCCATAGGAAGTATAGATTTAGAAAGGGTAGAGATAATCGCAGATACTTTTGCACAATCCTTGTCGATACCAAGAGAATCTAAAGAAAACCTAGTATCTTTCATCTATAAAACAAAAGAAAATCCCATAGAGCTAACTGCCCAACAACAAAAGTACCTTCAACAAAAAAAAGTATTAAAAATGTGTGTCGATCCAAACTGGATGCCTTTAGAAAAAATTGAAGGGGAAAAACATATTGGTATAGCGGCTGAATTTATGCATTTGATTTCTGAAAAAATGGATACTCCTATACACCTTGTTAAAACAAACAGATGGTTAGACTCTATAGAAAAGATAAAAAATAGAGAGTGTGATATGTTGGCTCTTGCAGAAAAAACACCTTTGAGAGAGAAATATCTTAACTTTACGACACCTTACATCGTTCCACCTTTAGTGGTGGCAACAAAAGTAGGAATACCTTTTGTAGATAACTTAAACTACATACAAGAGAAGCGCTTAGGCATTGTGAAAAACTATTCAAAAGAGGAATTATTAAGAAGCAAATACCCAAATATTAATTTAGTTGAAGTTGAATCTATCCAAGAAGGATTAGCTTATGTGCAACAGGGAAAACTTTTTGGTTTTTTAGATAATTCTAATGTTATTAATTATGAGATAGTAAAAAACAGTATGAAAGATATCAGTATTACGGGACAATTTTCGGAAAAGTTCTATCTAAGTGTAGCTTCAAGAAACGATGAACCTATTTTAAATGAAATTTTAGAAAAAGCTCTATTGTCTATTGATAATGGTACCCGAGCACTTTTGATGAATAAATGGAACAATATTCAGTATCAATTAAAAGCAGACTATCGACTAGTTGCACAAATAACAGTGCTTTCTATAATCTTGCTAAGTATTTTTATCTATTGGAATGTAAAACTTAAAGAGGAGATAAAAAACAAAGAGTTAGCTCAAAGAGAGTTGAAAAAAAGTAAATCATTGCTTCAAGAAAAAGCAGAGCTACTTAAAGTTGCAAAACAGCAATTAGAAGAGTTGAATAATTCTCTCGAAGAGAGAGTAAAAGATGAGATTCAAAAAAATATAGAGAATCAAATCATGCTGATGCATCAAAGTAAATTAGCACAAATGGGTGAAATGATAGAAAATATTGCACATCAATGGAGACAGCCATTAGCACAAATAAACTCTTTTATACTTCTGATTGATGCAACTTTAGCTCAAAGTGATTTTAAAAATAGCACCGCAAGAGATAAACTCTTAGAAATAGAATCTCTTACAAAATATATGTCAAAAACTATTGATGATTTTAAAAACTTTTTTCATCCAAATAAACAAAAAAGTCTATTTCAACTCCGTAAAGCAGTAGAAAAGTCTCTTGATATTCTCAAAGGAACTCTGCGTGAACATCACATAAAAATCGAACTTGATATAGATGAAGCACTCGAGTGTTTTAATTATTTAGATGAGTTGCAACAAGTTATTTTAATACTTCTAAATAACTCCATTGATGCTTTAACAACTATGCAAATAAAATCACCTACTATTACTATTGCAGCAAAAAACGATGAAGATCTTTTCTTCATATCTATAACGGACAATGCTCTGGGAATAGATAGTAAGATTATAGATAAAATATTTGAACCCTATTTTACTACAAAATACAAATCACAAGGAACAGGTCTAGGACTTTATATGGCGAAAAAGATTATTGATAATGGTTTAAAGGGGAAACTTAGTGTGCAAAACAGAGAATGCGGGGCATGTTTTACGATTGAAATACCAGAGGAAAAAGCATAAGTATGAAAACTCTCTACCCCTATAAGATACTATTTGTTGAAGATGACCAAGTAATAAGAGAAAATTATGTAGCCTATTTAAAAATGATGTTTAGTGAAGTATATGAGGCAAAAGATGGAGAAGAAGCATATGCCCTCTATAAGATAAAAAAACCAGATCTTATGATAGTAGATATAAATCTCCCAAAATTGACAGGCTTAGAACTACTTAAAAAAATCAGAGAAAATGATCATACAACCAAAGCAATTATGCTAACAGCACACACAGATAAATCATTTCTACTTGAGGCTATACAATTAAAACTTACACAATATTTAGTCAAACCTGTCAGTAGTAAAGATTTAAATGAAGCGTTAGAATTAACTATCAAGGAGTTATTACAATACAATGTAATGCCTCTACAAAAAATAGAGTTACCCCAAAATTTATAGTTGGCATGTGGAATTAAAAGAGCTCAAACATCACAATACACTCATTAAACTTACAAAAAAAGAGAAAATTTTATTGGACCTTCTCTTCTCCCATAAAAATAGAGTCTTTACTTATGATGAAATTTTTGAACATATTTGTGAATATGAAGAAACAAATAGCATTAACGGCCTAAAAAATATGGTCAAAAGATTACGAAAGAAACTACCAGAAGGTAGTATTGTAAATCTCTTTAACGAGGGGTATAAAATCATTTTTTAATGCCATACGTTAAGATAAAATAAGAGCTATACACTTCCACTTTAATAATTCACAAAATTCAAAATAAGACAGTAATCATCTTTAACAAAAAATGATACTTTTTTGATACCGATTCAAAATATAATTTCAAGATTTTATTTTTAGGCGTGGTTCCTAGATAATGTTTGTGAAATTATTTTATAAAAAAGGTGTAAAGTGCATACAAAATCGACTAAATATATTCCTATAGATAAAAGTATTATCGAAGAAGGAATGGTATGTCAATTTAACATCTTTACCCCCTCTAAGTCAAAAACAGAGATGCATTGCTTTAAAGAGTCTGGACTCCCTATAACTAAGACTGAAAAAGTGATTATAGATACAGAAGAGCTCCTCTATGTTCTTGAATCAGAGCATTCAAAATATGAGTACATGAAGACAAATCTTTTAGGTGCACAAAAAATAGATGTCATCCAAAATATAAGTTTTGAAGAACAGGCTGGGGCTATTTATAGTAATGCTTCTGACATTTTAAACAACTTCTTTAGTAATCCTGAGACTTTAGCTCATTATGAAGCATCCAAAGAAGTCGTAAATGATATGGTAGCAGCCATCTTAAATGACAACTACACAATTAAGTCTCTTCTGAGTATTGCAACACATGATTATTATACGCATACACACTCCATCAATGTGGCTATCTATGCCCTCAGTTTAGGCTCTTTTTTGAAACTTCCATCACAAGAGTTGTCAGAATTAGGCGAAGCTGCACTTTTACATGATTTAGGTAAAAGTAAGATAGATTCTAAAATTATCAATAAAAATGGAAAACTCACGGATGGAGAGTTTGAAGAGATGAAGAAACATCCTGCATTTGGATATACAATCGGGCTGAAGCTCGGGATAAAAAATAGAAAAGTTTTAGAGGGGATAAGACATCACCATGAAAAAATGGATGGCACGGGCTACCCATTTAAAATGCAGGGCAAGGCCATTCCATATTATGCTCGTATTATAGGCTTGTGTGATATTTTTGATGCCTTAACTAGTAGGAGAAGCTATAAAGAGCCGATGACATCTTTTGAAGCCTTGTTACTGATAAAAACAACTATGAATGCGCATGTAGATGCTACGCTGCTTAGGAAAATGATTGAGATGTTTCGATAAAAAAGTGTAAAAAGGATAAATAGAGATGTTAGATATTCAAAAGATGATAGAAACAAATGATTTTTCAGATTTAATAAACTCAACAGAAGAGTCTAGAAAAAAAAGTGGTGGAGATAACTCCCTTTACCACGAATTAGAAGAGTATTTACATTTTAGTATCATAAAAGAGATTCTAAGAGAAACTTTTAAAAACAATCCAGAGATATTGGCTGATCTAAACGAACAAAACCGAGTAATCCAATCAGAAAATGCACGAATAAAAGTAACTCATAACGATGTAGATTATTTCATTCAATTACCCGAATAAACGCACTTCCAATCTCATTTAATATGCTTTATAACAGATAAATGAGATAAGATAAATAAAAATAAAGAAAAATTTGGGTAAAATTCCGACTCAACATTGTGCACTCAATGCATTCTAGTTAGATTATTATACCCATCAGGAGGCTATTATGGCTTTAGATTCGGCAAAAAAACAAGAAATAGTTACAAAATATGGTCGCAATGCAACTGACACTGGTTCAAGTGAAGTTCAAATTGCATTATTAACAGCAAGAATTGTTGAATTAACAGAACACCTTAAAGTATTCAAAAAAGATCACGCTTCTAGACTTGGTCTATTGAAATTAGTTGGTCAACGTCGTCGTCTTATGAAGTATTTCAAAAGAACACAAAAAGATGCTTACTTGAAATTAGTAGCAGATTTAGGTATCCGCGATAATATCTAATTTTCTTCTCTCGATTAAACCTTTTTAAGGTTTAATCATCTTCCTTTATTCTCTATCTACCTTTCCAAAACTAAAGAAAAATCTCTATAGCTCTTTTTAAATCTTCAGGCGTATCAATACCAAATCCTGTACTAGATACTTTTAACATTGTGATTTTCTTTTGATGATAGATTGCACGGAGTTGTTCTAAGCCTTCTATATCTTCTATGGGTGCATCCGCTAAATTACAAAACTCTTTTAAACTTCTTTTACTAAATCCATAAATCCCGATATGCCCAAAGTAAGAGGCTCTTCCACTACGGTTGTAGGGTATGCAAGAGCGAGAAAAGTAAATCGCATTCTCTTCATCATCGAGAACAACCTTTACGAGATTAGGGTCTTGTGCAGACTCTGCATTGATGGCATTGTAGCAACTTCCCATTATAAAAGGTTCGCCCTTTTTTTGAAGTGTTTGAAGTTTTGACATCAGTACTTGTACAACATCAGGCTCTATAAAAGGTTCATCCGCTTGTACATTAATGATGATTTCATCCTCATCGAGTTCCAAAATAGTAGCGCACTCATGGATTCTATCTGTTCCGCTCTTATGTGTTGTCGATGTGAGCATAGCTTCAATGCCATGAGCTTGGCATGTGGAAATGATAAGCTCATCATCTGCCGCAACAACAACTCTATCTAAATGTGCTACTCTTTTTGCAGTTCTAACGACCATCGGCAAGCCGCCAATATCAGCTAATACTTTTTGTGGAAACCTCGTTGATGCCAATCTCGCGGGAATAATTATCATAGTTTAATGCCTCTTTGGTATAATTGCAAAATTATATCTAAAATTTTTTCAAGGCACTTCATTCTATGCTTCTTTATCAGCCAGAGTCAGGATACTGTTATAACAGTGACTCCATCTTCTTATATGACTTCATAGACTCTTTTAAACCTAAGGGAAGAGTGCTTGATGTAGGTGCTGGTTGTGGGGTTTTAGGACTCTTAGTTGCAAGAGACAATAAAAAAGTAAAATTAGAAGCTGTGGAAAAGCAAGAACCCTTTATTCACTACGCTCAAACAAATGCGAGAGTTAACAAGATAGAGTACAAGATGCATGAGGGTGATTTTTTAGAACTTGCTGAAGATGTGAAGTATGATTATATCATCTCAAATCCTCCCTTTTATCATGATGGGGCATCCAGAAGTGAAGATGAGATGTTGTTTAATGCAAGGTATAATATCAACTTGCCAATAAAAGATTTTTTTAAAAAAGTTTCAAGAGTTTTAAAACCACAATCTCATTTCATCTTCTGTTATGATGCCTCTCAGTTTGGTCTGATATGTGCTGAACTAGATAAAGTAAATTTGCGAGTGATAGATGTTCAGTTTGTGCATCCAAAAATAGATAAAAAGGCTTCGTTAGTGATGATACATGCAAGAAACGGTTCAAAATCACTTATGAAAGTATGGGAGCCATTTATTAGTTTTGAGGGCAATGAAGTCTCACAAAAGGCAGAAGCAATTTACAAAAAAGCTAAAACACAGAGTATTAAATGTCTGATTTGATGAGAGAAGAGGGTTTTAGTTACTCGTTCAATCCATCTGCCTGTTCCACATGCCAAGGAAAGTGCTGTACTGGAGAGAGTGGGTATATTTATGTTACACAAGAGGAGATAGAGAAAATATCTAAACTCTTAAATTTAGAAGTTAGTGACTTTATGGCAAAATATCTTTTCAAAAATGGGTACAAGTACTCCATAAAAGAAGTGAAATATAGCGACTCTTATGAGTGCGCATTTTACAGTAGAGCGACTAATGGCTGCTCCATCTATGATGCAAGACCTCTGCAATGTAAGACCTTCCCGTTTTGGGATTATTTTAAAACAAGAGTGGATGAACTAAAGTTAGAGTGTCCAGGGATTCAAGATGATTAAAACAGTTTTATCGTTTCTATTGTTACTTGTTTTTTCTGGATGTGTCTCATCTCCTCAGGTAAAACCAAATGAAAAAGTTTTTGAGGATGAAGATACCTACATTCTTTATGGCCTTAGAGCTGAACAACTCAATGAATACAACGCTTCCTCAAGCATCTTCAACACACTTTATGTAAAATCAGATAAAAAAGAGTACCTCTACCGCTCCCTTCAAAACAATTTAGCCTCTTCTGAAAATAGTAAAGTCGTAAGCAGAGTAGATGAGATAATCGGCGACTCTTTAGAAGATTATGTGCTAGTTCGCATGAAAGTTATCGCCTTGATGCAACTTGAAAAGTTAGAAGAGGCAAAAATGTTAGCGATTCGATTAGTCGAAGCAACGAAAGAGGTGGATGACTATATTCTTGTAAGCGACATCTACATCAAACAGAAAAAATTTGACACGGCTGTGAAGTATCTTGAGAGCGCTTATACTCAGGACTACAGCGAAGTGGTGCTCGATAAGATGGCGATTATCTTATATGTAAATCTCAAACGAGAAAAAGATGCCATTGCTCAATTAGAAACGCATACAAGAATGCATGGCTGTTCAAAGCTGATTTGTTTAAGATTAGCAGGATTTTACAGTAATGAAAACGATATAGATGGACTCCTTTCTGTTTACCTTCGCCTCTATGAGATAGAAGATACAGAAGAGGTCTCAAGCAAAATAGTACAGATTTATGGTTATAAGAAAGATTATTTAAAATTGACAGAATTTTTAGAGAGCGGAGAGATTGATGATGCTCTGCTTCTTCAACTCTATATGAATGCAAAAAACTACACAAAAGCATTTCCTTTAGCAGATAAACTCTATGCAAAAACAGGGGATGTCTCCTATCTTGGGCAGAGTGCCATTTATGAGTATGAGAGTTCTGAGAAAAAAGATAAAGCAATGCTGAGCCGTGTCATGCACAAGCTGGAAAAAGTAGTTAAGATTGAGCAAAGTCCGCTCTATCTTAACTATCTGGGTTATCTTCTGATAGAGCATAAACTCAATGTAAAAAAAGGGATCAAGTATGTTCGTATGGCTTTAAAGTCTGATCCTAAATCGGCTTTTTATTTGGACTCCTTGGCATGGGGCTATTATAAGCTTGGAGATTGTAAGAGGGCTTATACACTGATAAAAAAAGTTTCTAAACTAGAGGGTGGAGATGATAAAGAGGTACTCTTTCATCTCAAAAGTATCAAAACGTGTTTTGACAAGATGAAGAAAAAGTCTCTAAAGAAGAAAAGTAAAAAGAAAAAAACCACAAAGAAAAAAGGCAAAGAAAAAAAATGATTTTAGATGAGATTATAAAAAAGACAAAAGAGGATTTAGTTAAGAGAGAAAAAGAGTTTTCACTCGATTGGCTTGGTCGCTCTCTCGCTTTTAATGCAAGAGTTCCAAGAGATGTTATTCCCTACTTAAAAGCGACGCAAGAGGATCCTTACAGAATCATCTCAGAGGTGAAAAAAGCTTCTCCTTCTAAGGGTGTTATCCGTGAAGATTTTGACCCGATTGCTATTGCTCAGAGTTACGAGAGAGGAGGGGCGAGTGCTATCTCTATCTTGACAGAACCTCACTTTTTTCAAGGAAGTCTAGACTATCTGGGTCAAATAAGAAGATATGTGGGTATCCCACTTTTAAGAAAAGATTTCATCGTCTCCAAGTATCAAGTTTTAGAAGCACTCGTTCATGGGGCAGACTTTATCCTTCTTATAGCTGCGGCACTCAGCAAGAGCGAACTCAAAGAGTTACTTGCCTACACAAGACACTTAGGCATGGAAGCTTTGGTAGAAGTGCATGATAAAACTGACTTAGTAAAAGCAATCTACGCAGGAAGTGACATCATAGGCATCAACCACAGAAACCTCCAAACTTTTGAGATGAATATGAACCTCTCGTATGAACTCATCCCATTGATACCAAATGGTAAAATCATTGTAGCTGAGAGTGGTATCTACGAACATGGGCAACTTGAAGATTTAAGTAAAGCGGGTGTCGATGCTTTCTTGGTTGGAGAGTCTTTGATGAGAGAAGAGGATGAAGAAGCGGCGCTTAAAAAACTGAAGTTTGGTTAAGGAGTTTGGCATGTGGAAGTTATACTTCCACATGCCAAGATTAAAATTATGCCAACAAACTCTTAACACACTCACTGATTCTTTTTCCATCTGCTTTTCCTGCTAACTCTTTACTCGCAGCACCCATCACTTTTCCCATGTCTTTTGCAGTTGTCGCTCCGACTTTTGCGATAATCTCTTTAAGCGCACTGCTGAGTTCCTCATCACTCATTTGCGCAGGGAGATAGACTTCATAAAATGAAATCTCATCAAGTTCTATTTGTAATAAATCATCACGACCTGCATCTCTATATTGAGTTGCCGCATCATTGCGTCTTTTGACTTGCGTTTGGATGATTTTGATGACATCCTCATCACTTAACTCTTTTCTCTCATCGACCTCTATCTGTTTAAAAGCGCTTGTTAAAAGACGAAGTGCATCTCTCTTTTTTGTCTCTTTTGCCTTCATAGCCTCTTTTACGTCGTTGTTGATTGTTTCTCGTAAGCTCAAATCTTTTCCTTGGAACTAAATTTGCTTTATTATAACTAAACAATAGACTACTCTCCAAGGGATATACATGATAAAAAGATTTTTAACACTCTGCATTCCCTTCTTCGCCATACTCTTCATGAGTGGGTGTACAGCAAACTTAACAGACCCAGAAATCAGTTTCGAGCCTCCTGTTTATGTCGAGGAGATGCCAGCCCGTGAAGATAAAGTTGATTTCGCTTCAGTAGGAAGTATCTTTGGGCAGGGTGATAACCCACTCTTCTCAGACCATAAAGCGATGCATGTCAATGACATCGTCAGAGTAGTAATCTCTGAGATAACATCTAGTACAAACACTGGTGCAAAAAGTTTGAGTTCAAGTGATAGTTCAAATCTTGGGGGTGGTACTTTTACCTCTGCTGGTACAAATCCAGCCGTGGATGCAGTAGCTTCAAGTTTAAATGGTTTTGCAGGTATTGGACTGACAAGTAACAGTACTAGTGCCTTTAGTGGTTCGGGGAGCGCAACGAAAAATGCTACCTTTACTACAACGATTTCTGCTAGAATAGTGAAAGTTCTTCAAAATGGCAACTACTTTATTGCTGGAAAAAGAGAAATCTTAGTAGATGACCAGAAGCAGATTATACAGATAAGTGGTGTTATCCGCCCTTACGATATAGATCAACTTAACAGTATAACATCTGCACAAATGAGTGAAGCGAAGATACTTTACAAGACAGAAGGAGCGGTGGATCATGCAACACAACAGGGTTGGGGTACGAAAATTATTCAAGCAGTTTGGCCATTTTAGTCTAGTTTTATTGTTCGGTGTCTCTTCACTTAGCGCACAAAGTTTTGAAGATTTTAAAAGAACTGAAGTTGCTTCATTTCAAAAGTATAAAGATGAAAAAGATGAAGCCTTCAATAAATACTTAAAAGCGCAATGGAAAGAGTACAATGTTTATAAGGGTACTCCTCTATATGAAAAACCAAAACCAAAATCGATAGCACAAGCAAAACCTCTGCCAGTTAAAAGCGTAGGTCCAAAAGTACGTATTGAAGTGGCGTCGATAAAAGTCCCTCCACAAAAAGAAGTAGTTGAGAAGCCAATTATTGTTGTTGAACTCAAACCTGAGCCTAAAGAATCAAAAGTTACAAAAGCAATTATGCTAGATTTTTATGGTACAACTCTTGGATTTGATATGCCACGCGGCTTGGAAGGTGCAAAGTTTTACCCTCAAAATCAAAAAGGGATTTCAAACTTTTTTGATACTGCCGCTTCAAGCGAATATGAAGTACTTGTCTCTGAATTGCTCAAAGTGGGTAAAGAGATGCAACTCAATGATTGGGGTCTCTATCTTCTTGTTTTAGATGTTTCAAATCATATCTTCAAAAATGAGGATGACTCCAGACTTTTAAGCTGGTTTTTGTTTAACAAATTGGGCTATGCAGTGAAAATTGGACTTGCCAATAAGCATACAATACTCATGCATTACTCTCAAAAGGTTATCTATTCTACCCCAAATTATACTTTTGGCGGGAAGAAATATTATGTGGTTTCTAACTACGCAAAAGGGAGTGTAGGAAATCTCTACTCCTATGAGCAAAGCTATCCTGGGGCAGACAAAGCACTTGATTTAGCTTTGCCAAAACTACCACTCTTCAACTCTGATATAAAGAGTAAAACTTTGAGTTTCAAAGAGCTTGGAAAAGAGTACACGGTTCCTCTCTCTTATAATCAAAATCTTATAAATTTTATGGCTACCTATCCGCAAGCGGATTATGAGACATTTTTCAATGCACCTGTAGATGCCCTGACCTACAAAGAAATAGCAACAGCTTTAAAAAAGTATGTGGATGGAAAACATGCGAGTGACGCTATGAATTTTGTACTCCATTTTGTTCAAAAATCTTTTGAATATCAGATAGATGACCAGCAGTTTGGAAGAGAAAAAGTGATGTTTGCTCAAGAGACACTCTACTTTGAGAAGTCCGACTGTGAAGATAGAGCTATTTTGTTTTCCTATCTTATAAAAGAACTTTTTGGCGTAGGGGTTATCGGAGTGAAGTACAAAGACCACATGACAACAGCGCTCAATGTCCCCATGGAGGGAGACCTTGTGAGGGCAGGTTCAAGAAAGTTTGTTGTGGCTGACCCAACCTACATCAATGCAACGATTGGGCAGAGTATGCCACAGTACAAATCTCTAAGACCTGAGAACTTTATTGTCGTTCAAAAAGATTTGTAAAAAATTAGTAGTTAAAGGCAACTTTATAAGTTGGATCATCCTCTTCGTAAGAGCAGTAAGGTCCTGCTTTTCTCAGGATTGCTTTACAATCTGCTGAGAGGTGGCGAAGGAGTAGGTTTTTACCTGCCTCCTCATACTTCTTAGTAATCGCATCTATCGCCTCAACTCCACTCGAATCCATTACTCTCGCATCTTTAAAATCTATAACTACTTTTGGTGGGTCTTGTAGGATGTCAAAGTTGTCTGCAAAGGTTGTAGCACTCCCAAAAAAGAGTGGACCTTCAAGCTCATACACTTTCGTTCCATCCTCTTCAACATGAGATTTTGACCAGATTTTTGCATGTTTCCAAGCAAAGGCAAGCGCAGAAATAATAACACCTGCAATCACAGCAATCGCTAAATCTTCAACAACTGTAATAACAGTAACCGCAACCATTACAAAGGCATCTGTTCGAGGAATATGGCTAAGACGAGAGAAGCTTGACCACTCAAAAGTGCCTATACTTACCATAAACATGATTCCAACCAAAACAGCGACAGGAATCGTATTTAAAACACCACTCATAGAAACTACAAGAAGGATAAGTCCTACTGCCGCTACAAAAGAGGAGAGTCGTCCAATTCCACCTGAGGTGTAGTTAATGATACTCTGCCCAATCATTGCACAGCCTGCCATTGCACCAAAAAATCCACATGCCACATTTCCAGTTCCCTGTGCAATACACTCTTTGTTTGCAGAACCACGGGTATTGCTTAGTTCATCTAAAACTGAGAGGGTAAGAAGTGACTCTATGATTCCAACTAAAGCGATAATTACTGCATAAGGTAAGACCATCAAGATAGCATCTAAACTCAAGATATTGTGAGGAATAGCAAAACTTGGAAGCTGCCCCGCAAATTGGCTCATATCTGCCAACCCACTCAGTAAAAGAGTGTCGATTTGCATAAAATAGACAGCTACAGTAAGCAGAACAATAGAGACAAGTCCAGCAGGTACAGCTTTTGTATATTTAGGAAGAAGATACATGATAGCCATAGTTGCCACGACTAAGATGTACATTGTCGCACCTTGCCCTTGAAAAAATTTAAACTGCGCCGTCGCTATCACAATCGCAAGACCATTTACAAAACCATGGATTGCAGGCGTTGGAACAAGACGGATAAACTTACCAAGTTTGAGAACACCTATGCTTATTTGAATCAATCCTGCAAGTATAGTTGCTAAAAGAATTGCGTGTAAAACACCCATTGCAATGGCTTCAGTTGCCAAACCTTGTGCAGAGAGAAGTGTTGTTACCTCAAGCGTGAGACCAACTAAAACGATTGCAACCGCACCCGTTGCTCCAGAAATCATTCCTGGTTTACCACCGATAAGAGAGGTGATAAGTCCGAGGATAAAAGCAGTATAGAGACCGACAATAGGACTCACTCCAGCGATAAATGAGAATGCGATTGCTTCAGGAATTAAAGCTACAGCGACAACGAGACCAGATAAAATATCATTTTTGATATTTGTTGCAGTATATTTTTTTAAATCAAACAATTGTAAAAAACCTTAGTTAGAGAGTGTTTTTGAAATTGCGCGATTATATCTAAAGAGTAATGAAGGTTTACTTTGAGGTTAGAAAGTTTAACCCATTTTGAGTGCACAAGCCTCTTCGTAGGTTTTTTTGGCAGCATAGAGCGTGCTAACTTTCAGCCCATCATAAATTGCATCTAGTTTATCATCCGCATCCATGCGTTTAAGCTCTTTTTTGTCTAAATCAGCATAAGATATAAGCTCGTTCCAAACAGAGCTCTCATCTAGTGCAAAGGCATACACAGTAATGCCTTCGTATTCAAAGACACAATCACTTATTAAATTATCAACAAAGAGCGTTACTATTGTTGTAGGGACTAGGAGAGCTTTGTACAGTTCAAAGGCTTTTTCAAAGTTCGCAAAGTCCTCTAAATTTGCAGCAAATAAAAATGCTGATTTCTCATCTGCAACTACAAGTGCTTGTTTAAATATAACTTTAGGAGGGAGTTGTTTTTGTGGAGATAAAAATTCTCCCTGAGTGATAATAAGGTCTCCCCTATATCCAAAGCGTCCTGCTGTTTTGAGAGAACCCTTAAAAGAGGGTTGCCATTGTAGTTTATTTTCTTCTATGTAGTCGATTGGAGTTGCCATTCGTATTTCCTTGAGTTGTGGATTGTATCCGATTAAGGTTGTTTTGAAGCACTGTAAGGAAATGGAGCATGCTATTGCGCTCTTAAAAGAAGTTACTAACCTCTATGCATATTCTATGCTTGATAAAAGCTTACACTTATCTACACTATGTAGGAGTAATGCGTTGAGAAAAAGGGAAAATGTATCTGTTCCGAGAAGACTCGGAACTCTAAGAAGTTATTTTTGAAGGGAGTGGAGTTGTTCTAAGACTTTACTCTGTTTTGTTGAAGCATCCGCCAATAACTCACGGTTTTTAGCGAGAACATCTTCAGGTGCATTGGCTACAAATCTCTCATTGCTTAGCATATTAGAGAGTTTATCTATCTCTTTTTGCAGTTTTTCATCCTGTTTTTGTAACTTGGAGATAATAGAGCTTAAGTCGATGGAATCTGTCGGAATGAAAGTCTCACAAAAATCAGCAATATCGCTTACTGCATTTTCTACTTTTATCTCTGTAAACTCTAAAACTTCAACTTTTGCAAGTCGTGTGATGAAAGGAAGCATCATCGCTCTGTCTTCATCACTTACTCCATCGATTTTGACAAAAGCTTTTTCGATTTTTTGGTTTGCCAAGTCAACTAAAACTTTTGCACGTCTGATAGAGACAATCGCATCCATAATGATTTCAAATTTTCTCTCCTCTTTTCTCTGCTTTGTTTTAAAAGGGAATTTCTGAATCATAATAGAGTCACTCTCTTGAAGTGAAGTTCCAGAGAGTTGATGGTAGAGATACTCTGTGATGAAAGGCATAAACGGATGTAGAAGTTTCATAGCCTCTTTAAAAATAGCACCAAGTTCTACAATCGAGCCTTTATCTGCTTTACTAAGCTCTATTCCCCAGTCACAAAACTCATTCCAAAGAAATTTATACATCACAAGTGCCGCATCATTAAATTTGTACTCATCAAGAGACGCACGAACCTCTTTTGTTGCAAAATTAAGACGAGACATCATGTAACGACCCAAATCTGTCTCAACACAAAAACCGCTCATATCAGGAAAAGTCTCTACATTCATCTGAAGGTATTTTGCTGCATTGATAAGTTTGTTTGTAAAGTTACGGTTTTGTTCAAGTTTTTCCGTACTCATACGAATATCACGCCCTTGTGCTGCAGAGATTGCAAGTGTAAATCTCAAAATATCAGCACTATATTTGTTGACCATATCTAAAGGGTCAATAACATTTCCTTTGGATTTACTCATCTTGTCGCCATTCTCATCACGTACGAGTGCATGAAGGTAGATGTGGTTAAATGGAAGTTCTCCATTGAAGTTCTCACCCATCATCATCATTCTAGCAACCCAAAAGAAAAGGATGTCAAAACCTGTGATAAGAAGCGTATTTGGATAGAAATCTTTCATATCGTTGGATTGAAAAAGCTTGTCCATCTCCACATCGCCTTGACCCCAACCTAAAGTTGAAAAAGGCCATAAAGCAGAGCTAAACCAAGTATCAAGAACATCAGGGTCTTGCGTTAGATTTTTAGAGGCACATTTAGGACAACTCTCTGGACGCTCCTCTTGACTTGCAAATTCGTGTTCACAATCATCACAGTAAAATACTGGAATCTGATGTCCCCACCAAAGTTGACGAGAGATACACCAGTCACGTAAATCACCCATCCAAGAGTTGTAGGAGTTTATCCAGTGAGGAGGGAAGAACTTCGCTTCGCCAGCATTTGTTTTTTCGATGGATTTATCGGCTACCTCTTTACGAACAAACCACTGTTTTGAGATGTAAGGCTCTACAATATTTTTACATCTGTAACAGTGTCCAACTTGGTGTTTATGATCTTCAATTTTAATCATAAAGCCCTCTTCATCAAGACGTTTTACAATAATTTCACGCGCCTCAAGACGCTCTAAACCTTTGAACTCTCCTGCATAGTCGTTTAAAATCCCTTTCTCATCAAAGACAGTAATAAACTCTAAATCGTGGCGTTTTCCAACTTCATAATCGTTTTGGTCATGCGCAGGAGTTACTTTTACCACACCTGTTCCAAAATCCATTTCCACATGCGAATCGGCAATGATTGCTACTTCTCTATCAAGAAGAGGAAGTTTGATTTTTTTGCCGATTAAAGCTTTATAGCGCTCATCATCAGGGTGTACCATGACAGCTGTATCGCCAAAGTATGTTTCAGGTCTTGTTGTTGCAACTTCCACATGCCCACTGCCATCAGCAAATGGGTACTTCATGTAGTAAAATTTTCCATCATGATCTTCGTGTTCAACTTCGATGTCAGAGAGCGCACCATCATGTGTACACCAGTTCACCATGTAGTTTCCACGAATAATCAGACCCTCATTGTAAAGATGAACAAAAGCCTCTTTAACAGATTTTTGAAGCCCAGCATCCATTGTAAAACGCTCTCGCTCCCAAGCAGGAGATACACCCATTTTACGGAGTTGTTCTGTCATGATTCCAGCAGACTCTGCTTTCCACTCCCAAGCACGCTTTAAGAAGGCTTCACGTCCGATTTCCTCTTTGGTTGTTCCTTCTGCAAGGAGTTGTTTCTCCACAACATTTTGTGTAGCGATTCCTGCGTGATCGGTTCCTGGTTGCCAAAGTGTTTTATAGCCATCCATTCTTTTGTAACGTGTGATAATATCTTGAAGTGTAAAGGTAAGTGCGTGACCGATATGCAGACGACCAGTGACATTTGGAGGAGGCATCATGATAGAAAAATTTTTTCCCTCTTCTTGGATAGCTTTGTTGCCATCTATTTCGAAGTATCTTCTCTGCTCCCAAATTTTGTAAAAATTGTTTTCTGTCTCTTGTGTGTTATAGCCGTTTGACATCTGAATCGCCTTGTAAAAGTAGTCTTTTGATTTTCGCGATTATAGCTAAAAAGAGATTAGTTTTAAATGCCTTGGACTCTCTCTTTGATTTTTAATTTATCATCGTACATTTTTTTGTCACTATTTTCTATCACTTTATTTAAGTCACTTTTTTCTTCAAAGGCTTCTATGCCGTAAGAGAAACTGAGTGTAAAATGGTGGTCTTTTACTTTTATTTTTTTATGGAGTAGTTGTTCCCTTAAGGCACTTACTTTTGCATCTACCTTCTGTTCTGACGCACCTTTAGGAAAGATTAGAATGAACTCATCTCCTCCATATCGGATGACATGTCCTCTGAGGTTTTTGAGTTCGTGAGAGAGATAGACCAGAACTTTATCTCCTACGATATGCCCATAGGTGTCATTAATGATTTTAAAGTAGTTTAAGTCTATGAGTACCATGGTTCCAGCCTCTTTAAAGCTTCTTGCATCTGTATTTAACATAGAGTCAAAGAGCCATTTTCTATTGAGGGTGTTCGTAAGAGTATCTTTATAGACAGACTCTTTAAGTTTTTCTATCTCTTTGCGTAACTCTTGTGTCTCTACTAAAATCTCATTTAAGAGGTTTTCATCTTTTTTTTGAATTGCAGAGATTGCTCTAGTAGCAGAGTCACTCAACTGGAGTGCATTTTTGGATGTCTCTTCTCCGAGGCTTGTAAGTAGAGAGAGTTTTTCGTTGAGATAGTCATCAGCAAGAGATTCACTCTCTTCTGGGGTAAGGTCATGAGAAAGAGCATGGTTATGAAAGAGCGTTGCATATATTTTAGGTGTAACGATGTCTAAATTTTTTAAATCATGTTTTGTTTCATCGGATACTATCTTTAGGCTACCTTCATTCACTTCCATTACAACTTCTTCCTTCAATAAATTTGAAATAAAGTATACCATTTATTTCTTTGCTTTTATAATATGAAAGAAAATTTTTTGCTCAATTGCAAAGATGTAACTTAGAGGATATTAAATTATACAAGGTATAATCACGGCTTTCATAAGGAGTCTCTATTGCCACTGTCTCGTTTAAATTCTGAGCAATATGCTGCTGCAACTTCTACACATACTCAAAACCTTATTATCGCTTCAGCAGGTACAGGAAAAACCTCCACAATTGTCGGTAGAATAGGACACCTCCTCGCTAATGGTGTAAAGCCTGAAGAGATTTTACTTCTTACCTTTACCAACAAAGCAGCAGCGGAGATGATAGAGAGAGTTGCGGAGTACTTTGGAAAAGAGATAGCGACGAAAATCGATGCGGGAACTTTCCATGCGGTGAGTTACCGATGGCTTAAAAAACATGACCAAAAAGTTGTTTTAAAACAACAACGTGAACTCAAAACACTTTTTAGATCTGTCTTTGAAAAACGCTCTTTTATGCACATAAACGCAGAGATTACGCAGTATGGGGGCAACTATCTTTATGATGTTTACTCCTTTTATCAAAATACGGAGTTGCAGAGAGATTTTGAAGCGTGGATTATAGAGAAGTATCCTGAGCATGAACTCTTTGCAATGATTTATGCAGATATTGTGGATGAGTTTGAGTCTTTAAAAAAAGAGTATGGTTTTGTCAACTTTAATGATTTACTTCTTAATTTTAGAGAGATTTGTAAAACAAAAGATTTAGGCTACAAAGAAGTTCTCGTCGATGAATATCAAGATACAAATGCACTTCAAGGTACGCTCATAGACGCGATGAAACCGCCTTCACTCTTTTGCGTTGGAGATTATGACCAGAGTATTTATGCTTTTAATGGGGCAGATATTTCTATAATTGGCTCATTTTCTACAAAGTTTCCACATGCCAAAGTCCATACCCTTACAAAAAATTATCGCTCCACGATGCCTATACTCTCACTCGCTACTAAAGTGATTGAGCATAATGATAGAATCTATCCTAAAAAACTTGAGGTAACGCGAAATGCCCAAGCACAGTCACCTAAACTTCTCACATACGATGAGCTCTTTGATCAGTACCATGCAATGGCGGCACAGATTCGAGATTCGCAAACGCCAAGGGAAGAGATAGCAGTTATTTTTAGAAATAACTCCTCAGCCGATGGAATCGAAGTGGGCTTAAGAGAGCTTGGAATCGCCTGTAAAAGAAAAGGGGGAACCAGCTTTTTTGATTCCAGAGAGGTCAAAGCAGTTCTTGATTTATATACGCTCTTGATTAATGAGTCGGATATGATGGCGTTCATCCATCTTTTTGAGTTTGCGCGTGGTATCAGTAGTGCGATGGCAAAAGAGATGTACCTCGCACTGAAAACTTTAGGGCATAGTTCTATCTTTTATGGTCTTTATGCCCCTGATGCATCGATACATAACCCTTTTGAGAAACGAAAAGTGTCACATCAGTTAGGTCTCTTTGATGAGTTTTTAGAACTAGGAGCTGTAGGAAAGTTTGCAAGACTCGGATTTGAAGAGAAGTTCATGAAAAATCAAATCTTGAAACATCCAAAACTGACCAAAGAGGGAGCCATCTTTTTACACGATTTTTATCTGCTCTATAGAGATTTAAAGGGTGTAAAACAGCCGAGAACCATAGTGAAAAAGATTGCTGAATCCTCCTTATATAAATATATTTCAGATACTTTAGCATCCAAAAGAGCGATGCTCAAAGATGGGAGTATTGATGAGAAGCAAAAAACAGAAGCCTTATCACGCATAGCGAGAAAAATGGTACTCTTAGAGGAGCTTTCCAAACCCTACTCAGAGCATGAAAGGTTTTTAAATGCCATGATTTTAGGCTCTTCAGATTTAACACAAGGGGAGGGGGTAAATCTCCTGAGTGTTCACGCTTCCAAAGGGTTGGAATATAAAGAGGTCTATGTTGTGGATTTGATGGATGGAAGATTTCCAAACAGAAAACTGATGCAACGTGGTGGCTCTTTAGATGAAGAGCGAAGACTTTTTTATGTGGCTGTGACAAGAGCCAAAGATATTTTATATCTCAGTTTTGCAAAATATGACAAGATAAAAAAGACAAACTTCCTCCCTTCCCAATTTTTATATGAGGCGGGTTTAGTCCCAAAAGATGAAGCCTATAGAGCCTTAGTCTTAAAAGATATGGACAAAGATGAGGAGTAGTAACTCTTTTTAATCTCTCTCATTTCTCATCGCTCTTGTTTGTACAAAGTAGGTGTGTCCTAAATAGATAACAAAAAAGATAGCCGCAAAAAAGATAACAAAGGGGATGAGTGAGAGTAAGTAGAGGGCTAAAGTCTTGAGTCTGATTTGGTTTGCACTAAAAAACTTTATCTTTTTACTCTCTTCTCTTGTGCAGATGGTGGAGGCTATATCGTAACTCATCATCTTGTGAAAGAAGTAGTAGAGTGGGAGATTGAGCGCGACAATATTAAGGAGAGGTATAAAATAGGTAGGAATCAATACTAAAAAGAGCAAAAGCATTCCAAGCGCCCATTTTAGGGTAAGAAAGAGTGCCTCTAAAAGATTAGAATGCCCAATCATCTCTACATCTGGGTAGTGTCTTGCTTGTATCTCTTTGAGAACCATAGGAGTCATAAAGCCTATGACGAGTAGTGCTACAAAGATAGAGAGATAGAGCACGAAAAAAGCGCCAACGGTATAGACAAAAAAACCTACCAGCCAAGAGGTGGCTGCAAAACTCATAAGATAGGTCGCAATGGAGCTACCTTCAAGTTGAGTGCTTGTACTCTCCGTGTGGGGGATACCATTCTCCATGGTTGTCTGCGTCGATTGTACATCCATAGTGCCGAGTTGATCTAGCCCAAGCCCTGCAAAAGTAAAAAAAAGAAGATACATAATGAGCATTGTGAAGATAAAAGGGGCTATGGAGTAGCGAAGCATCTTTGCCGTGAAAAAATCTTTGATACTCAGTTTGAGTAACTCTACTTCACTCTTCATAGGAGATACCCATCTCTAATGGCTCTTCGTGCTATATTTATTTTCATCTTTTACTCCATATTTTTTGATTGAGTTTTAACTCTTCAACGATTCCAAGAGCTAGGTGAAGTGTACTTACATACTCCATGGCAATTTTATACTTTAATAGTGAATGAAAGATAGATGGTTCAAAGAGGTCTTTACCATAATCAATCGCCATGTGGATAGAACCACCGATAAAGGAGATATACAGAGGATGATTCGCCTTTTTTTTAAAGGTGAGGAGTCTCTGCATAAGAGAGTGAGAGAGGATGTACCTCGCTTCAATCTGATCGGTTGCGTAGACAACAAACTCTTTTTCAAACGCACTATCATCAAGTTTGACAAGCTCCTCTCGCAGGAAGTTTTTCGATTGGAGCCAATTGCCGATGAGGTCACCAAAAATATTTTGAGCACTCTCTGGGAGAACAACTGTTCTTCCTATGAAGTTTTTGTTAAAATCAGCGACAATAAAAAGACCTCTAAAAATCGTACTCCAACTCTCTTTTCCTTTTGAATTTTTGTGCCTTTGCTGGGCATGTATATCTGAAAACTCGATTTTAGTTCCATCAATTAAGCCCATTACATGGTCGTTTCCACTGATTTTATCGACTCTGCTTGTAAAAAGTTCCGAGCGTTCAAAAATTCTCTGGGAGACATGAAGCTCTGTTGTATAGATAAGTTTTTCATCGATGGCATGGATGAGTGGTTTTAAGACTTTTGTTTTAAATTCATCGGTGTACTCTTGTGTTAAAAACTTATACAAAAGTGTACCGATTGCAAAATAAGCAAATATAATAACAGAGAAAAGTTCTATATTCATTGTCTCTAAAGGGAGAAGTGAGACGAGCACCACACAGACGAGAGTAAAAAAGAGCCCCACAAGAATAACTCTATATCGAAGATTTTTTCTTTGTAGCTCCAATGCCTCTAAAGTTGGAAAAAGATTTTTGTAATAAAAGTCTGTTAATTGGCTAAGCGTTTTCATGCTTTAGTTGAAAAGCTCTTTTACGTTTACATTTTTTCGCTCACTCTCAACGATAACAAAAACCTCTTTGCGAGTGTAGTTCATAGCAGAAGCCATAAAGTTCGTTGGAATCATCTCTATGGCATTGTTATAGTCTGTCACAGCTTGATTGTAAGCGCGTCTTGCAGCTGAGATTTGCTCTTCGATTTCGGTGAGGGAGTGTTGAAGATGCATTACATTTTCATTCGCTTTTAAATCTGGATAATTCTCTACAGCAATCATGATAGAACCAAGGGCAGAACTCACTTTTGCATCGAGTTGAATCTTCTGTGCATCTGAAATATTTGGCTTGTTTGCATCTGCGCGAAGTTTTGTAACCTCTTCAAGCAGAGACTTCTCATGCTCCATATATTTACTCACAGAGGCGACAAGGTTTGGGATGAGGTCGTAGCGTTTTTTAAGAGTGGTATCGACACTTGCAAAGATATTTTCTACTTGATTTTTCTTTGAGACAAGTGAGTTGTACATAAGGACTAAGATAAGAGTAACTATGACTAAAACGATGAGAGAGATTGGCATGTGGAAATCCTTTTTTATGATGGCTCAGTTTATCTCTATTTTGTTTAAGCTTTTGTTATATCCTCAGCCGCACACACTGCACTCGCCCATGCCCATGCAAAGTTAAAACCCCCACGACGACCAACGACATCTAAAACTTCTCCACAGAAATAGAGATTTTTTTGTTTAAGAGACTCCATCGTTTTTGGATTTATCTCTCTTGTATCTACACCGCCGCCACTCACTTCTGCATGACGAAAACCGTGCGTATCGCTCACTTCAAACTTCCAATTGAGGATTTGGTTGGCTATTCTTTTAGAGAGTTTTGTATCGACTTCCAAGCAGGCTTTGGCATGTGGAATTTCTAAGACATCCAAAACTGTTTTAGCGATTTTGAGTGCTACGAGACCATGTAAAATATCTAAGATATTGGCATGTGGATTGAGCTGTGCCATCTTCATGATGTGGGCTGAGAGTTGTTGTGGCGTATATTTTGGAAGTAAATTTAGAACAATATCAACGCTCTGAAAGTTCATTAAAGCTTCAGAAGCTTGTTGCGAAATATCTAAAACAGCAAAACCTGAAACACCGTACTCTGTAAAAAGAATATCGCCTCTGCATGTGGAAGTTACTTTATTATTGATAAGAAGTGTGACCTCTCCATCGACTTTCGCACCACTCATCTTAGCATGTGTATTTGAGTTTAAGTGTAGTTGAACTAATGATGGGTAGGTTGAAATGATGGTATGCCCAAACTCTTTTGCGAACGCTTGCCCATCACTGTTTCCACCTAAATGCGAAGCCGCTTCACTTCCTGTTGCCACAACAACAGTGTCATACTCTTGGAGTAGTTTTTTTATATCGGTGACTTTATTCTCTGTATGAAAAATAACGCCTAGACTTTTTGCATAGTTTTCTAAAAGCGTAGCAACACTTTTGGCTTCATTGCTCAATGGATAAACCTTTCCATCTTCTTTAACGTCTAGCATTAAACCAATACTCGAAGTAAACTTTTCAAACTCGTTAAATGAGAAGTTTTCTAGAGCATATTTAACAAAAGAGGGATTCTCACTAAAGTAATCCTCTTGGCATGTGGAAATGTTTGTGATGTTACATCGCCCGTTGCCTGAGACTAAAATCTTTTTCGCAGGCTTAGGGTTCTGTTCGTAAATTGCAACGTCAATTTTTTTGGCGGAAGAGGAACTTTTTGCACAGATAATGGCGCATAAAAGTCCAGAAGTTCCCGCTCCAATTATGGCTACTCTCTTATGTTCTAAAAGTTTCAAGTTTCGCATGAAGGTCGTCAGTCATAGAGTTTAGATGATCCGTTGCAGCTACAATCTCTTCAACATTTCGAGCATTTTGAGAAGAGAGAGTATTGATTTCTGTAACTTGATTTACAATCGCCTCAACATCTTGCCCAGTCTTTTCAAAGTCAGATACAGTTTTATCACTTGCCTGTACAGCTTTGTTAACTATTTCAACACTACAGTTTATTTTCATTTCAACATCGTTTGAAACATCTGCAAGTGCTTGAACCTCTTCTGAGTTAGAGTTCATTTGACCGCTTACATCGCCGATAGATTGAACGATAATATTGATAGTTGCATTAATCTCTGTAAGAGATTTTTGCGTTCTCTCTGCAAGTTTTCTAACTTCATCGGCTACAACAGCAAAACCACGTCCATGCTCTCCTGCACGTGCTGCTTCAATTGCCGCATTGAGTGCTAAGAGGTTTGTTTGGTCAGCTATATCGCCAATCACTTCAAGAACAGATTTTACAGCTGTTGCTTCATTAGAGAGTGTATCCATTCTCTGTGCAAGTTCTATCTCTATCTCAGCACTTTGTTGTACTCTTGAAGTAAGCGCAATAATATCTTCCCTTGCAGCATTGAGATTGTCATTTGCAAGAATAATATCTTTTTTGCTTCGTTGCGCATCTAAAATAGCCGACATGATTTCATCTTTTATCTTATTTGCTTGCATTGTTGCTTTATCTATAACACTAACAGATTTTTCAACATTGTTTCCAACACCTAGAGCTGTTGTGGAGAGTTCATGCGAGATTGAAGCATTTTCACTTGAACCCTGTTTCGCTGTTTGGATTAAGACTTTAAGATTTGAGAGAAGATTATTGAAAGCTGATGCCATCTGTGACAACTCTAAAGGAGCATTCTCATCTACTTTAATCGTTAAATCATTGTTATGACCTATTTGAAGTAGTGTATCTTTAAAACTTTGTAAGAGGTCTGTTGAGTCCAAAAGAGATAATGTAGTATGCATTACCAACAGCTAAAAGAGTAGATAGGAAAAATACGACTAGCATGATTGTCTCTGATTGTGTTAACTCATCAATTGAGTGTTCGCTTAAATCTACAGCTCCTTTTAAACCAGCATCATATATCTTATTTACAGATTCTACCGCAGCATTACCCGTTGAAACTAATATTTTTGTAGCCTCTTCAATTTTGTGAGAAGCAGCGCGAAGTTTTATAAGCTCTTTTTTATAGTTCTTTCCAGCATCGTCAATCTTATGAATTACTGCAATATCCTCTTTCTTGTGTGTTGTTTTTAAAATTTTTGCATACATCTCATCTAAGTGGTCAAAGATTTTGAGTCCCTCTTCTAAAATAGCAGAGTCTCTTCTTGCAGAAGATTTAAAGTTCGCAATCATCGCTTCGTCAGCGTGAAGTTCTGATTCGTATGCTAAGTAGATTTTTTCAATACGCTCTTCAAGCTTTGCACCTTTTTTAAGCTCCGCTTTAAGAAGTCGTTGTTGTTGGAGAATCAGTGCTTCAGATAATTCTATATAGACTTTTGCATTTTTATCCAAGCTTACACGGGCGATATCTTTTGTCTTAAAAGCTTTCTCCACTTCTGCGACTGCATCTTCGTACGCTTCTATTTTCTCTTGCGTTGGAACAATTGCCTCGTTTAGTTTTACTAAATGAGGGTATTGTTTGACTAACTCTTTTGCCTCATCAATATATTTGTGTGTGAGTGCAAAATGTTTATCTGCATCCTCTTTATATGCTTTCTCTTCACTGAAGAGAAATTTCGATACTTCAATACGAGCTTCTGAGAAATTCTCTTTAATATGTCCAGCTATCTCAACTTCTGGCATATACTCTTTAGCTAGTTTTTCTGAGTTTTCTATTGCATCTGCAATACTTGTATAACCTATTCCACCCATAATTGAAATAATCAGTAGCATGAATATAAATCCAGCACTAATCTTCTTACTTAAACTAATTTTTTGCATCTCTCACCCTACCTACCTTTTTTGTTTGAAAACATTGCTTTTGTAAGAGCAATATTTGATTGCGCGAATTATAGCAAACTTTTATGGAAGTAACATAAAAAAACTGCTTAATTTATAATCTTCCAAGGCGCAGACCACAATTTTATTTGCTCTTTTGCCTCTTCTGATAAAAATCTTTCGCCATTTTGCGGTGCACAGACAAAAGTAAACTCTTTTTCTCTCATCTTAAAGTGGAGTGCAAAAGCGTGTAGATAGCCTCGCTCCTCCATTTTTGCTTCTTCGGCATTTGCATAGCGAATATCGCCTGCGATGGGTGCACCAATACTTTTGAGGGCGACGCGTATCTGATGTGTTTTGCCTGTGTGTGGCTTTACTAAAAAGAGGCGTTCTCCCACACGAAGAGAGGTGCTGATAAACTGGGTGATGGCTGGGTTCTCTTTGGTTGCTATGAGTTTATAGGTTCCTCTTCGTGAACTTGCCATATCTGCTTTGACCCAACCCTGCTTTTTTTTCGGTTTTCTTAGACTCAGAGCTAGATAAAATTTTTGTATCTCTTTGGCTTCAAAGAGTTTTGCAAAGGTATTGGCAATTTCGCTCGATTTTGCAAGGATGATTAAACCCGATGTCATCTTATCAAGGCGGTGGACACTGTAGAGTTGAGGGAGATTGAGCTGTTTGGTTGCTAAAACTACAAAGCCTGCCTCGTTATCCTCGCTATGAAAGTTAAGCCCTGCGGGTTTGTCAAAAATAACAAAATCAGAGTTCTCAAATATGATTTGCATTAACGCTTCATCTTAGAGCGTGACAATTTTTGCACCGAAGCCACCCATATGTTGAGGCGCGTCTTCAAACTTTTTCACTTTTGGGTGTGTTTTGAGGAAGTTTTTCACAGCATAAGAGAGTTTTCCAGTTCCAATGCCGTGATAAATAATTACTTCATCCCAGCCATTTAAAAGTGCATCTGAGAGGAAGGTATCTAAAACCTCTTCGGCTTCCTCGGCTCGCATTCCATGTAAGTCACACTTGAGTCCAGCTCTTTTTTGTACATTAAGTTTGAAGTCTGTTTTTGGCTTTTGTGGAATGATTTGCGTATGCTTTAACTGGCTTGTCTGCACACGAAGTCGCATCCCCTCTACCTCTATCATCGCATCTTTTTTATCTGTTAAAGAGATGATGACACCTTTTTTGCTGTGGTACTTTACCGTGTCTCCCACTTTAAATTCCACATGCCGAACATTTTGGGTTTTCTTCTCTTTTGGAAGCTCTTTGTTGGCTCTACTCATGGCTCTATGTATTGCTGTGGTATCCCCCGCTTTTGCGGCTAACTTCGCCTCAGAAATAGCTACCTCATAACTCTTGATAAGGGCATTTTTTTGCTCTTGCAACTCAAGAAAGATTTTCTCTCGCTCCTCTTGGAGATTGAGCTCTTTTTTGTGCAATTCGTCGAGTTTCTCATCCACTTGTTTGTGCTTTTGTTTGAGCTCACGTTCAAGCTGTGAACCTCTCTCTATAAGAAGGTTGAGTCGCTCCGAGTTATCGCCATAAACACTTTTGGCTTCATTGACTATCTTGTTTGAGATGCCATAGCGGCTTGCTGTCTCAAAGGCGTAACTCTTTCCGATGATTCCTTGCATAAATTCGTAGGTTGGGAGTCTAGCCGCTTCATCATAGATAGCTGCCATAAGTTCCACATCTTCACGGTCAGCCATCAGTGCTGCGAGTCTTTTATGGTGTGTGGTTACAACTACTTTTTGACCCTTGGAGACTAAATCATCGAGAATTACTTTAAAGAGAGCCGCTGCTTCGTCACTATCTGTACCTAACTCAATCTCATCGACTCCAACTAAGGCAGCCCTGTTTTCAAAGATACGGGAAAACTCCTGCATACGACCTGCAAAAGTAGAGATGTCATTTTTGACATTTTGCGGGTCATCGATGATGGCGGAGATAACTTTAAAGGAGCCTATATGGGATTTGTTCTCATTAATCTTCATAGGAATGATATATTTAGCCATAAAAGCAGCAGAGAGAATCGACTTAAGAAGCATCGTCTTTCCACCTGCATTGACACCTGTTATCATCAATATATTTTTAGAAAAATCAACATGGATAGGTTTTGGTTTGTGTAGAGCAGGGTGCATAAAACCATCTAAAATGATTCTCGAGTCACTTTTGGATTTGAGTATTTGGTAGTTTTTACTTCTGGCAAAGAGAACTCTGGCTTGGTAGTTGTCAAACTTCGTAAACTCTTTGTCTATGAAAGCTATAAAGCTAAGGAGTTCTGTCAGTTTTGAAGAGAACTCTTTGGCATAGGTGTAAAAAATTGCCTCTCTCTCTTGCTCAATGTAGCGAATAGACTCTTTTGTTTTTAAAATAATGTCAGGGGAAACGTAGAAAAATCCGCCTGTACTTCTTGAGATGACCGCACCTTTGAGAACATGGTTAAATCCGCCACGCACCAAAAGAGACTCCTCATTATTGATAAAATGGACTTGGGAATCCACTAAATATCCTGCAAGTTTTGAGCTTGACATCACTCTTTTGAGTGACTCATTCATACTGCTCTTATGCTCTTTGATACGTTGCGAGAGTTTGAAAAGTGTCTCATCGAGATTCTCTTCAAACTTGCCATCATGCGTGAAGTACTTTTCTATCTCTAAAAATCTTTCATCGATGACAAACTTACTCATCCACTCACCGATGATACCATCGAGTTCACGGTTTTTAAAGTATCTGAAGTAGCGTACAATTTTTACAATCTCAAAAACTTGTTCAAAGTTCAAAACACCTCTTTTTTTAAGGTGTCCTAAGATGTTAGTAAAGTCTGAGATTTTTGGAGGTGCTTTAAACTCAATGGCATCGAGTGCTTTGATGTAGCGAAAGTGAAGCTCTTGATCGCCCTCGATATAGAGCGAATGTTCTCTTGAAAAGAAGTATTTGAAGGCGTTGATATGCTCGTTTAAATCGAGTTGAGCGATAAGCAACTCAATTTTAGATGGTTGACTCTCTACTCGCAAGTGGATGCACTAATCATCTGTCCGTAGTTGGGAGTGTTCTCTTTACCTATAAACGTGTAGGTCCCTATACTGATACTGTATAAAGAGTTGTTTACATCCACCCCATCACAACGGATAGTTTTATTTTGATTGAATTTTATGACTGCCTTCATCATGCTCTCTCTTTGGGCAGTGCTATAGGCATTAAAAGCGACTGCTGATAAAATAATGCTCAAAACAATAGCCGTAACAGTTGCTTTTTGAGAAGTTTTTAGTTCTGTAAAGTAGTGAAGGCTTAAAAAGAAAAGCCCTGTAATTACCAATCCTGCGATATATGCCATTAAGCGATTCCTCTAATTTGATAGGTTAAATCTCCAGCTCCAAAGCCAATGATGAGACCCTTATCTAAAGTCTGTAAATCTTTTTTGTCTTTAATGATAGTGATACTGTTTTTCTCTCTTTTTATCGTATCTGCCATTGTAAGGTTGTAGCCTTTAAATTTCTCTTTGAAATCTATATCTCTTGGTATTTCACCTGCCGCCCAAACAGGGAGGATAATGAGCTCCTCTGCACCTTGGAAACATTTGATAAACTCTTCGAGATTATCGATAGTGCGAGAGTATTTATGCGGTTGCCAGATAGCTGTAATCTTGTCAAAACCTTTGAGTGCCGCATACTCTCTCACAGATTGAAAAGTTGCTTTAATCTCTGTTGGATGGTGACCATAATCATCAATAATGACATTGTCTATTTGTGAACCTACAATATCAAAGCGTTTTTTGATACCTTTGAAAGTAAGAATATTCGTTCGAATCTCCTCTATATTCATAGACTCATGTGCCGCTAAAATCGCTAAAGAGGCATCGATTGCGATATGTCTTCCAAATCCCCAGACATTAAAAGTGCCCAAATCTTTTAAGGTAAAGCGTGTATGCGGTTCATCCTCAATCAGGATGAACTCTAGATTGTCAATATCACGGCTTGGGTAGAGCCAATGCGCATCTATCTTCTCGACGAGTGTCCCTAAAAATGGGTCTTCTGCATTTAAAACACGGCAAGGTGCAGAGCTTATAAATTTTGTGTAGGAGTCATAAAATCTATCGTAATTGTAGTCATAATACTCCATGTGCTCAGGTTCAGCATTGATCACTATGGCGCAGTGTGGATTGGAGTTGATAAAACTTCCATCACTCTCATCTGCTTCAAAAAGCATTACATCCGTTGTCTCATCGTATCTTACATTAGAACCAAATGCTTTGGACTCAGCGCCGATAATCGCCGAGCCTTGCATGATAGATGCTAAGATAGCCGTCGTTGTACTTTTTCCATGTGCGCCTGCAACAGAGTAAACTTTTGATTTGTTAAGGATTCTAAGCAGTGCTTCACGTCGTGCTAAAACTTCGATACCTCTCTCTTTTGCTTGGAGTATCTCTGGATTTAAGGGAGAGATAATCGCTGAGTGGATTACTAAATCCTGATCACTTATAGCACTTTTGGCATGTGGAACTGTTACTTTTATCCCTAGTTTTCGTAAGTTTTTTGTAAGAAGGGAGTCTGAAATATCTGAACCGCTTACCTCATGCCCTTGGTAATGCATGTATTGTGCAAGTCCTGAGATACCGATGCCGCCAATTCCGATAAAGTGAATTTTCATATAGTTACTCCCTCTCTATTTGGGGTTTGTCTAGCAATTTTTGTGCCTCTTTAGAGAAGCAACTTATATAAAAAGTGCCTGCTTTTTCTGTCGCGTCAAGGTCTGCAATCTCTGAGATAAAATCATCCAAAGAGATGTTTTGTGCAGAGGCAATCCAGTGAAACTTGAGAGAGTCTGAAAACTTTTTATCATTGCTCAATCCGCTTAGTACTTCATAAAGAGCACTTGCATCCGCCATTTGACCAGCACTGTAGTGTTCAGTTGCGTACTCATAGAGTGCTCTAAGTGTTGTAAAATCCTGAACCTCATTCATATCCATTACTCTGTGTGCTTCTAAGATGTCTGTTAAGCGTTCGAGTGCCAAATCAAGGATGTTTGCATAAAAACCATGGAGTGTCTCTTCATCAAAAATCTCATGTGCCTGCTGTTCTAAAACATAGAGCGAAGCTAAGTCCGAATTTTCTTGTGCCTTTAAAACTTTCGCTTTTAAATCATCTATTTTACGCATTGTAAACACTCCTTTATTCTAAGCAAAGCTTCTTTGGTCTTTTCACTCTCTTCAACTAAAGCAATACGGACAAAATCTTTGCCAGGATTTGCTCCCTTTGCATCTTCTCGTGCGAGATACTCTCCAGGGAGTACTTTTACATTGTACTCTTTATAAAGTTTTTTTGTAAATTCGAGTGGGTTTTTGACTTTGAGCCAGATGTAAAAAGTGGCATGTGGAATCTCTATGTCTAAAATCTCTTTTGCTAACTCAAAGTTCTTTTTATAAACAGCTCGAGAGAGGGCAACATGCTCCTCTTCTCTCCATGCAGCGGCTGCGGCACTTTGAAGAGGAAGTGGAGAAGCACACCCTATGTAGGTTCTGTACTTCATATACTCTTTTAAAATAGCCGCATCTCCTGCGATAAAACCTGAACGAAGTCCTGGTGCAGAGGAGCGTTTAGAGATAGAGTTGATGACTAAAACATTTTTAAAATCACTGTTTCCTACAGAAGTGGAAGCCTCAAGAAGAGAGGGAATTGGCTTGTCCGTATAAATTTCACTGTAGCACTCATCATTGATAAGCACAAAATCGTGTTTTAGGGCGAGTGAAACCCACACACCAAGCTCCTCTACAGTGAGGGTAGAACCAGTTGGATTGTTTGGAAAGTTAAGGATAACAAGGTCACATTGCGCTAAAAGTTCTTCATCTCTCTCGGGTTTAAACTGGTTACTCTCATCCATATTTAAAAGAATCATTTTTGCTTTGGAGGCGATAGCCGCACCCTCATAAATCTGATAAAAAGGGTTTGTAAAAGCCATAACAGGCTCTTTTACATCAAAAAGTAAAAATTGTGGAAAGTTAAAGAGTACCTCTCTTGTTCCAAAAGTTGGAATAATTTGTTCTGTTTTGAGTTGTGTGTTAAATCTTTTAGAAACAAATTCCAATTGAGCTTCAACGAGACTCTCCTCGCCAGAAGTTTTAGGGTATCTTCTAAGCAAAGCAGAGCTGTCACAAAGTGCTTTTTGTATAAAATCAGGCGTCTCAAACTGAGGCTCACCAATCGTCAAAACAGATGGCTTATAGTTAGGATTTGGCGTAATTTCATCAAGTAAAATATTTAGTTTTTCAAATGGATAGGGTTCAAAATTCATAGTTTAAGTCGTGTCCTTATAAAATCGTGATATTATATCCAAAATCTCTTTGCGATGATGATAGGAGTCTTTATGAGAATTTTTGTGAGTGTGGTTTTGCTCCTACTTTTACTTTTTAGTATGACAATACATCTTGACGAAACGGCTCTAAAGCTCCACGATGAGACTTTTAATAGAGCGATGATATCTTTTGGTTTGGCAAAAGGTCTCAACGCAATTATCTCCCTTATTCAAGGCACAGAACTCTCTTTTACACCTGTTGGGGTGGGGCTTAATTTTAGTATCGGAGAGGTACTTGACCCATTCAATGACATGGTGGAACGATTTTCATGGGTGATGTTAGCCTCTTCTGTCTCTTTGGGAATTCAAAAGTTGTTACTGGTGCTGAGCTCAAAGATGTTTTTACAAATTGCCCTCATAGCGAGTGTCGGTCTCTCTCTTCTTCTGCTCTGGTTTAAAAAAGCATCCAACTACACATTTTTTATCTTTTCGCTTAAAGTGTTTGCGCTTCTTTTTCTCCTTCGCTTCGGAGCCATTTTGTTTATCTATAGCTCCTCTCTTTTATACACCTCTGTTTTACAGCCAGAGTACACAGCTTCCTCTGCGGTGGTGGAAAATACAAAAGTAAAATTAGAAGAGATTCAGAATCAAAGCACAATGTTAGTAGAGTCTAAAAAAAGCAGTGGTTTTTTTGGAGACGTTCGCTCTAAATATGATGAGTTGACAGGGAGCTTTAATATCTCAAAACAGCTTAGCGCCGTGCAAAACAACATAGAAGAGGCTTCACAAAATATAATTCAGCTCATAACCGTTTTTATTGTTCAAACCATACTTTTACCGCTCCTCTTTTTGTGGTTTTTTGTTTTATTAATAAAGTGGATATTTTTAATTAAAGTAGATATGGATAAGATAACACTTTTGTTAAACAAAAAAGAGGTAAGAATATAATTTTGAACAAGGAAGCTAGTGTGAAACTCATAACCTTAACGATATTACTTTTTTTATTTACTGGATGCAGTGATGATATAAATATCTTGCAAAAAGTTTCAGCAGATGGAATTTTTAAAGAGAAGTCCCAAGAACTTGTACTAAGTGAGCCAAAAAAAGTGGTACAAAATGATGGTGCAACCATCTTTAGAGCGTGTGCAAGTTGTCACGGACACAATGCAAAAAATACAGCACTTGGAAAATCGCAAGTTATTAATGGTTGGTCGGCTGAGCGTGTAAGTGCGGCATTAGTCGGTTATCAAAATGGAACATACGGTGGCGAGTTTAAAGCTATTATGCATGGTCAAGTCTCTAAATTGAGCGCAGAAGATATTCGTTTAGTTTCTCGACATATCGCTTCTTTCTAATCTTCTCTTCAATGTAACCTTCTCTTTTTTGGCATGTGGAAATATTTCCACATGCCAACTCTCAAACACACAAAGAGTTTTAAATCTTACGCTTTTGGAAGTCCAAATTTTTGCGTAATCAATTCACCCTCATCATTAAAGCAGAGATAGTAGAGCAAATCTTTCTTAACAGTGAGTCCTGCTAAATATCTTAGTGCTAGATTTGCTTGTAGTGAGGCGATATGCATCACGATAGGTGCGGCAATCCCTGCAGGTGCTTTTTTTATAATTTTAAAAGCATCACTAAATGAGGACTCCTCTATAAAAGCGACTTGCCCGTGAAAAGCCTCTACACTCCCATAGACCCAAGGAAGAGCTTTTGTTTTTGCATAGGCGTTAATCTCTCCACGGCTTGGAAGATTATCTGTTGCATCGAGAATCAAATCGACTTCAATCCCTTTTTGTGAGAAGGCATTAAAATCGCATTCATGTGCAAATGCTTTTACAAAAGGGGATCTCTCTTGGATAATTTGTGCATTGATAACTGCTTTGTTTTTCTTTTCATCCCCGAGCTTAAAAGCGATTTGGCGGTGAATGTTGTGATGGCTTACTTCATCAAAATCCACCATGTGGATTTCACCTATTCCGCTCGCTCCCAAAGCAAAAGCTAAGGAGCTTCCAAGACCTCCAGAACCTATGATGGCTACTCTTTTTGTTTGAAGGAGCATCTGCGTCTCTTCTCCCCAAAGTTGTACTTGTCTGTGAAAATATTGCATCATAAGAAAGCCTTTATAATTTTGTGTTTTGGTGTTAAACTCTTCTGTTTAACATCTCTTTAAAACCCCATGCACGGCGAGACTGGACGACTTCTGTGTGGCTCATATCTACGAGCATAAGCTCCTCTTTATTGCCCAAATGTGAGAGGAGCTCTCCATCGGGTGAAGCTAAAATAGAGTCTCCGTAAAAGCTCCAGTTCAAATCTTTCTCTTTGTATTCGCCTATACGGTTTGCTCTTAAAATATAGCAGTTGTGTGTGAAGGCACGAGACAAAATAAGCGCTTTCCATCTCTCGTAAGAGTCAAAAGTCGAGACACTTGGAACTACAACACAATCCACATTTTTAGCGGAGACAGAGTGCCAGAGTTCATCAAAATGCAACTCAAACCCACTCATAACCGCAAACTTAAATCCATCCACTTTAAAAATCATAGGAGATTGAAGTTTTTTCACTTCATTGGCGAAGAACTTCTCTTCATTCCAGTGTGGGTAGTTGATGAGAATCTGTTGCTGGTAGTAGGTGGTTGAGTTTGGAGCAAATTTAGCAACGGTTTTATAGATTTTTTTGTTTTTGACTATTATCAAAGGTGCGATGATTGTCATCTGGTAGGTTGTAGATAACTCTTTTAAAATGGTTGTCTGTTGTGCCGCCTGCTCTTGAATCATAGAGATAGACATCGCCTCTAGCTCTTTAAAAAATGGGTTGAGAATATACTCTCCAAGAACTAAAACCCGAACCCCTTTTTTATGGGCGATGCGTATATAGTTATAGAGTTTTGTACTGCTTAAACCTTGTGCACTTAGTTGTAAAACAGCTGCTCTCAATCTCGTTCCTTAGTTGCTTTTAATCTCAGTGATTTTTATCTGTGCCTCTTCGAGCATTTTACTCGCTTGTGCAAGTTCACTCATCCCTTTCTCATACGCTTTTACACTCTCTTCGAGTGTGATTTCAGGATTCATTAGCGTCTCTAATATCTGTTTTGCACTCTCTAATTTTGTTTCAAACTTCTCTTTAGCCATGGAGAATCTCCTTTATATGCGTATCAAATTTATCTAGTTCTACCAAAAATGCATCGTGTCCATAGTCACTCTCTATATCGAGGTAAGTGTGGTTTGTATTTCCTATCTCACTCAGCACGTTATCTATCTCTTTCATCTCATAGCTTTTAAACAAGAGGTCGTTGCTAAAGCTGATAAGATGAAGCTCTGTCTGAACTTTTTGGAGTGCCTCAGCGAGAGAATCATAACCACGTGAGAGGTCAAAGATATTGATAGCTTTGATGATATAGAGATAGGTCAGCGGGTCAAACCATTTTGCAAAGTTATTTCCGTTGTATTCCAAGTAGGACTCCACTTGAAATTTACCAAAAAGCTCATAGAGTCCATCGGTGCTTTTATACTCACGATCAAATTTTCTCTTCATTGACTCATGTGACAAGAAGCTTAAATGTCCTGCCATTCTGCCAATCGCCATACCCGATAGCCCTTGCTCTTTTATCACCTCAGGGTCATAGTAGCCTTGTTTGAAATCAGGGTCTTTGAGGATTGCTTCTTGGGCCACTTTGTTAAAAGCTATCGCCCAAGGTTGCGTAGCATGGGTTGTTGCCATTGCGATGATTTTAGTCGCAAATTTTGGGTAGTGAATCGCGAACTGAAGTGCTTGCATACCACCCATAGAGCCACCGATGATTGCATGTACATGATGAATATCGAGTCTGTCAAAAAGAATTCTCTGTGCTTTTACCATATCTTTGATGGTGACAACTGGAAATTTGTAGCGATAGTGATCATGGTGTGGGTGCATAAGACTCATAGGTCCTGTTGAACCAAAACAACTTCCTATGACATTGGCACAGATTACAAAATATTTGTCCGTATCTACAGCTTTGTTTGGACCTATCAGCCCATTCCACCAGCCAGTTTTATTATCATCAGCATAGGTACCTGCGGCGTGATGTGAACCCGTAAGCGCATGACAAACTACAATGACATTACTTTTCTCTTCGTTTAAAGTGCCATAGGTCTCATACGTAATATCATAAGGCTCTAAAATACGACCACTATCGAGATAGAGAGGGTTTGTAAAATGTTCTGTATAGGTTTGTAGGTTCAGTGACAAATTCTTGTTTCTCCATAAAATAGTAGTGTTATTTTAGCGAAAATGACTTAATGCAAATTTTGATTGGGGTAAAAAGGTCTCTAAGGGGCTGAAAATCCAGCCCCTTAGAGTATTTCTATGGTGGGTTACGCTTCTAAAGCTTGTTTTATATCTGCGATTAAATCTTTTATAGACTCTAATCCGCAAGAGATTCTGATAAGTCCAGCTGGAACTCCACATGCCAAAAGTTCTTCTTGGCTTAGTTGTTGATGTGTTGTAGAAGCAGGGTGCGTGATGATTGATTTTGAGTCACCTATGTTCACAACTAAAGAGTAAAGCTCAGTCGCATCTACAATTTTAGTCGCCTCTTCTAAACTCTCTACTTCAAAACTTAAAAGTCCTGAACATGCTCCGCCTTGAAAATATTTTTGTGCGTTTGCATAGTTTGAGTTACTTTTGAGTCCTGGATAGTTCACTTTTTTTACTTTAGGGTGAGACTCTAAAAATTCTGCAAGCTCTTGAGCATTTTTAGAGTGTTCTCTCATTCTAAGTGAAAGTGTCTCCATCCCTTGAATAAAAAGCCAAGAGTTAAATGGAGATACAACTGCACCTAAATCACGAAGAAGTGAGAGACGTGCGCGAAGTGTAAAAGGAGGAAGAGGAACATCCACATAAACTAAACCGTGGTAAGAGTGATCTGGCTCATTAAAATGAGCGTAACGTGCATTTCCTTTTAGTTTTTCAAGAAGACCTTTTCTCTCTACTAAAATCCCGCCGATAGCAAGACCTTGCCCTGTTGTATATTTAGATGCACTGTGAACTGAGATGTCCGCTCCATGCTCAAAAGGACGGCATAAAACAGGAGTAGCAACTGTGTTATCTACAACTGTTAAGATTCCATATTTGTTTGCGATAGTAGTGATAGCTTCAATATCTGCCACATCAATACTAGGGTTTGTTAAAGACTCAAAAAAGATAACTTTTGTCTTCTCATCTACAAGTGCTTCAATCTGCTCTGGTTGATGCACATCAAAAAATCTCGCTTCGATTCCAAAACGTTTGAGTGTATGTGCAGTTTGCGTTAAACTTCCACCATAAAGTTGTTTCGCACATACGATGTTGTCACCTGCTTCAGCAGCATTTGCAATAGCAAAAAAGATTGCACTCATTCCGCTTGAAGTTGCAAGTGCCGCTTCTCCGCCCTCTAGTTCTGCAAAACGCTTCTCAAAAACATCAGTAGTTGGATTGTTCAGACGTGTGTAGATATTGCCTAACTCTTTTAGGGCAAACAAATTTGCAGCATGTTCAACATCACGAAATTCATAAGCAGTTGTCATGTAGATAGGAACAGCCATTGTCCCCTGTGAATCTTTCTCATAGCCAGCATGTAGTGCTTTTGTCTGTAAATCCATTTTCTTTCTCCAAGATAAAATATGCTGTAATTTTATCTAAAATGACTTACAGTAATATAAAAATAATTTATAATTGCATTCTCTTTAGAATGTAAAAATAAGTGGAAAACTAGGGCTTTTATCACTTCTTTTTTTATAAACAATAGTTGTTTTTACGACAAAATGAAGCACTTTAAAAAAATAGATTTAAAGGAAGTGCATATCTTTGTTGTTGTGCATCTCCAAATGAGAGGATGTCATCTCCACCGTAAAATACAATACCGAGTATATTTTGAGATGATTTATTTTGAAAATCTATAATATGTTTAAACGCATCTATCTTTATAGTTTGCGAAGATTTTACCTCTATGGCAAGGATTTTATCACCCTTTTCAACTATGAAATCTATCTCTTTTTTATCGTTTGTTCTGTAGTGGTAGAGCTTGGGAAGAGTTTCGCTATAACCAACATGTTTGAGTAATTCACTGTATACAAAAGTTTCAATCACATCCCCTTTATGAGTGGAGTTTATTAGCTCGTTCGCATTGTTTATGCCAAGTAGATGGCAATAGATTCCGCTATCTGTCATAAAGAGTTTTTGTGATTTTATAAATCGTTTAGATATATTTGAACTGTAGGGTTGAAGGAGTGATATTTGGTAAATCATCTCAAGCATACTGAGATAGTTATTGATTGTCGGCTCGGATAAATTTGCATCTGAAGCTAAGTCTGATTTGTTAAGCAGTCCGCAACTTCTAGGGGCGATAATGTTGTAAAATCGTATGAATGAAGAGATGTCCCTGAGTTCTCCAACATCCCTTATATCTCTCTCCACATAGGTGCTGATATAGGAGTTGAACCAAAGAGATTTTCCTCTTGCAGAATCTATCTTAAGAACCTCAGGATATCCTCCATTTACAACAGAAGTTAAAATATTTTCATAAGAAATCTTGCTACTCTTGAAACCATCAACCCCCTTAGTAAATAAGATGTCGATTATATTTTCTTCTGCTTTGTTGTGTACCTCTTTTTGAGAAAGCGGCCACATAGGAATCTCTATGATTCTGCCCGCCAGCGTATCTTTTGCTTTTTTCATATCGAGTACATTTGCTGAACCTGTAAGTAAAAAATTTCCATTGACTCTGTTTTTGTCAATATCAATTTTTATGCCCTCTAAAACCTCAGGTACTTTTTGTATCTCATCGAGTGTTATCGGCTTAGGCAATGAAGCAATATACCCGATGGGGTCATGCAATGCAGCTTCTCTTTGTGTTAAATTGTCAAATACTCTGTATGCATTATCCAAAGAGAGGCATAGAGTGGATTTTCCAACTTGTCTCGCACCAGAGAGTAAGACAGATGGGGAGATTTTAAGAGCTTCTTTTAAAATGTTTTCTGCTGACCTTTTATACATTTGTTTTGCCTAATGATGTAATTTATGTAAGTATAACTATATTTTTTACAAAAGTAAAGCTACTTTTTTATATATTTAAAGTAGGTTAATCTATTGAAGTTTTTGGCATGTGGAAATGATTAGCTTTGATAGATGTATCTTATTGATTTTCTTTGGAAAATATACTTTTAATCTCATCTAAAAGGTCTGTATCTGTTTTTTCCATCTCACTGCATGTGGAAATAAAAAGAGAATTAGGACTCTTTTTGAGTTGTTTCATCATAGATAACAGCTGTTCCTGCGAGCATGTCATGAAGAGCTCTTTTATCTTCTCTAAAGGCAACCATGATAAAGCCGATGAGAAAGAAGAGGGTGGATACAATGTAACCAAAGGCACGGGTTATTGCCTGTTTGTTGTCAAGTTCTTTATGGGTTTTAAAGTCAACTATTTTGATATGAACAAACTTTTTCCCTGGAGTCGCACCGCGCCATCTTCTCCAAAAGAGGAGAGTGACAAGAAAGACAGTTACTTCAAAAAGTAGTTCCCATTGGAGTGAAGTTTGGGGTTGTGAAGCGAGTGCTTTAGTGGCATTTCCACTCATCGCATAGGCTATATTTTGTTTATACTGCGCAAAATCAAACCAGTTTCCATCACTTATAAAGTAGATAACAATGGCAACAGGAAGTGCAAGTGTCAGTGTGTCTACAAAGGATGCGATAAAACGAACCCAAAAACCTGCGTATCTGACCTCTCTCATATTAGAGGAGTCCATAATATTCAGGAGGTTGCGGTTCACCGTAGTAGTAGCCTTGAATATAGTCAATACCTAACTCTTTAACGGTATCTGCCAACTCTTTGGAGCTGACAAACTCTGCAATCGTTTTTATATTTGCATTTTTTGCATAGAGAAGAAGACCGCGTATCATGTGTTTTACATTCTCATCTATGTTAAGCTTCTCTATGAGGGAGCCATCGAGTTTAATGAAGTCGATATTGAGCTTAATGATATTTGTAAAGTTAGAGTATCCTGAACCAAAATCATCAATAGAGACCTTACAACCATACTCTTTGACCATTAAAATAAATCTTTCAATAACGGTGTAATCAAGAATATCTTCAGATTCTAAAATTTCAAAAGTGATGCCCTCGCCTCCATACTTCTCCAATCTGTTTTTTATATAATCAATCATAGTCTTTGAGTTGATATTTTCATAAGTGAGGTTCATAGATATTTGAACATCACTCAGGGCAAAGATGTTAAATACTTTTTGCATCATTTGCCTTGTGAAATGCTCAAAGGATTTATCCTCTTTAGCAGAGTCTAGAAAATAGTATGGAGAGACTATTTCCCCTGTATCCGTTTCAATTCTCGCTAGTGCTTCATACTTTACAATGTCTGCCGTTTGTGTATCAACGATTGGCTGAAAGTAGGGAATGATATTTCCTGTATGAAGCGCATGTTTATAGACTTTGAGTCTATTGAGGTTATCCTCTTGTAATTGTTTTGCAGATTGGTTTATTCTGTAGGTTTTATGGCTTACTTTAGAGATGATTGCCTCTTGAAGCACTACGTCCGCATGGTTAAATATATTTTGAATCCCGTAGGATATTCCTGCTGTAAAATCGGTAAGAGCATAATTGTTTGTGCTGTCCTCATCCGAATTTTGAGACATTAAAATAGAGTGTTTCAAAAGTAAAAAGTATTTATCAAACAATTTTTTATCTGTTATAAGTATTGCAAATTCTTGTAAGTTGAGGCTATAGATGGTGCTCTCACTTTCGTTGAGCACCCGTTTTAGCTCCTTTGTCTTTTTTAAAAGTATCTTCGTTGCAAATTCAAACCCATACAAATCATTTAAAGCGTGGAGTTGATTTATATGTAAAAGTATCAGCATCGCCTCCTCTTTTAAAAGGGAGATATCATGCACTAAGACCCCTCTATTTGGAAGTTTAGTGATATTGTCTATATTTTTTAAATTTTTTATATATTTACTATCCATTCCTGAAACAATGCTATTCCCTCCACTTTTAGTTGCTTTAAAGAGATTTGACTCACACAAACTATAAAAATCATTGCTTGTAATCTTATATTTTTTAGTATCGAGATTGGCAGTCCCTATAGATACTGTGATATACTCAGATAGCATACTCTCAGAATTTTTTCTTTTTAAATCAGTTACTAACTGCAAAATCTCATTTGCAAGACGTGCTACATACGCATCATCTTTATTCATTAGAACAATTGCAAATTCTATTTCTGAATTTTTAAATACTTCTTTTGCATCTGTATGTAAATCAACATGTTTTTTTAGCAGAGTTGCGATGTCAATCAGGAGTTTCTGGGCTTTCATTTCCCCATATTTCCCTTTATACTCTTGATATTGGTCTATTTCTAAAAGGAGAAGGGCTATGTTTTCTTTCTTGGAGGTCGAGTTGTTGAGCTCTTTTTTTATGAAATATTCAAAATGTCTTCTGTTGTGTAAGAGTGTTAGTTTGTCTTTTGTGGAGAGTTCTTCTAACCTTTTTTGAGTAGTTATATCATTTATGATGGAAGTGTAGCCAACTTTTTTGCCATGCATATCGTATAAAGGCTTGATTGTAAGATGTATCCAATACTCCTCGCCTGTACTTTTATGGTTTTTTAGTTCCCCTTCCCATATCTTATCTTGTAAAATAGTATCCCAAAGGTTTTTGATAACCTTTTTATCTATGTCCTGATTTCTAAATACACTGTGGTTTTTACCAAGTATCTCTTCTCTTTTGTATCCAGTAAAGTTTAAGTAAGCTTGCGAAATATCTGTAATTTTGCCACATTCGTCTGATATGGTTAGAAAGACGAACTCATCTATTATCTCTCTTTGTTGTTGAAGTAGAAAGTTTTTATTTTCCAATCTAGCTTGTAGAGCAGATTTTTCAGCGAGTTCTATGAGAGAGGACTTAATATCATCCAAGGTAAGCAGAGGTTTGATAATGAATCTATCAATCTTTATATATATAGCTTCAAGAAGATACTCAGTAGAAATATGTTTTGTAAAAATGACAATGATTTGATTTTTTTTATGTTCTTTAATCTTTCTACTCATTTCAAGTCCATTCATATTGGGCATATCAATGGCAGTTAATACAATATCGAAGGAATTATTATTTTCTAGAGCGTAGGAGGTGTATAAAGCATATCCATCTTCAGCGTTGTCTACAACAACTAATTCTCTGAATAAACCTTTCAATAAATCAAGAGTTGTATCTCTTAGAGCTTTATCGTTTTCAACATATAAAAGTGTTAAATTCGAAGTGTATTTTTTGATTTCATCAAAACAATGCATTGCCACTCCTAAAGTTTAATCGATTATTATATAGCACAAAAGATTCTAAAAATATTAAGTTTTATAAGTAAAAAATATAATGTGATTAAGAGGGAGTAGAGTAGAGAAGTTGAATCGTCACGAAGCGTAGTGCTTCGCTACGATTTTTAGATATGGTAGTTTGGTGCTTCTTGTGTAATGATAACATCGTGAACATGAGACTCTTTGAGTCCTGCACTTGTTATCTCTACAAACTCTGCTTTATCCCAGAAAGTTTCAATATCTTTACTTCCACAGTAGCCCATAGATGCACGAAGTCCACCCATCATTTGATGGACGATTCCAGCAATACTTCCACGGAATGGAACACGACCTTCTATCCCCTCTGGTACAAGTTTGTCCGATGCAGTTCCATCTTGGAAATATCTGTCTGTAGAACCTTTTTGCATCGCTCCAATACTTCCCATACCACGGTAAGATTTGTATTGACGCCCTTGGAACATGATTGTCTCACCTGGAGACTCTTCTGTTCCTGCTAAAAGTGAACCCGCCATAACACAGCTAGCACCAACTGCTAAAGCTTTTGCAATGTCTCCAGAGTATTTTATACCGCCATCGGCGATAACAGGTACTCCATGTTTTCTCGCTGCATCTGCACACTCAGCAATAGCAGAGATTTGAGGAACACCTACACCTGCAACGATACGAGTCGTACAGATTGAACCAGGTCCGATTCCGATTTTAACGCCATCTGCACCTGCTTCTATGAGTGCTTCTACCGCTTCAGCCGTAGCTATATTTCCAGCGATTATATCTACTGTTAAGCTCTCTTTGATTTTTCTTACTGTATCTAAAATACCTTTTGAGTGTCCATGTGCGGAGTCGAGAACTAAAACATCACAACCTGCATCTACAAGTGCTTTGGCACGGTCAAACTGACCAACACCGATAGCTCCACCAACTACAAGTCTGCCAAAAGCATCTTTGTTTGAGTTCGGGTGTTCGATTCTTTTTTTAATATCTTTGATAGTTACAAGACCCTTTAAATATCCATCTTTGTCAATAATAGGTAATTTTTCTATCTTGTTTTTATGCATAATATCAGCAGCATCATCAAGCGAAATACCTTTTGTAGCAGTGATAAGAGGCATTTTTGTCATAACTTCACTTGCTAGTTTGCTCATATCTTTTTCAAATCTCATATCACGATTTGTTAAAATACCCAGAAGTTTATTGTGTGAATCCACAACTGGAACACCTGAGATTTTAAACTCCTCCATAAGTGCATCCGCATCTGCTAAAGTAGCATCAGGCTGAACAATAATCGGGTCAATAATGATTCCGCTTTCACTCTTTTTTACTTTAGTAATTTGTTTACACTGCGTCTCGATATCCATGTTTTTATGAATAATCCCAATCCCGCCAAGTCTCGCCATAGCAATAGCTGCTCTGTACTCTGTAACAGTGTCCATAGCGGCAGAAACCATAGGGATTTTTAAACTGATGTTACGAGTTAATTTAGACTCTAAAGATACTTCATTTGGCAATACTTCAGAGTATTGAGGAACCAATAATACATCTTCAAATGTGAGGGCGCGTTTACGAATTTTCATGATAATCCTTTGGGTGGTAAAAATTATTTATCTTGCTATAAAAATTCTTTGGATTATAGCTTTTTTGTTGTTAAAAAAAGGTAAAGGCATTTTTGTTGTGGAAGAGTTTTGTTAGTATTTATATTTGGCATGTGGAAATAGAGAAATGAGGAGACGGGATTTACTAAAAAGTTATAATAAGAGTGAGAAAGCTATATCTCATTCTTATTCCAAGAGGCTATCGCCTCTGGAAGATTTTCAAAGCCATTAACTTTTCCGATGATAAAAACTTCATCTAAAACATAACAGCAAATTGTACCTCTTAGTTCTAGCATGAAAAGGGCATATTCATCCCCTCTCTCAGTTTTTGAGAGGACTCGCATACCATCTACTATGTCATTTATCTCAGGTGTTTCGTCATATTCAACATTAAGAAGTTTTTTGCCATCACTAATAAATTGAGCCATATTTACCTCGCTTCTCTATGAATCTCTCTAGCAGTTGCTAAAGTGAATCTCTTTTTCTAAACTAAGAGAACCATCAAAAAGTGTCTGTTCATCATACGCTTTTGCAATGAGTTGAAGTCCTACTGGCATGCCATCTGCATTTTTAGAGATAGGAAGAGAGAGTGCAGGCAGACCTGCAAGATTTACAGAGATTGTGTAGATGTCACTTAGGTACATATCCATAGGATTTTCAAGCTCTCCAAATTTGTTTGCAACAGTTGGTGCAACAGGAGAAAGAATCAAATCTACCTCTTCAAATATCTTCGCATAGGCATCTTTGATGATATGTCTTGTTTTTTGTGCTTTGACATAGTACGCTTCATAATATCCGCTAGAGAGTACAAAGTTTCCAAGTAAGATACGACGTTTTACTTCATCTCCAAAGCCATTGCTTCTCGTTTTGATAAAAGTATCTTCAAGGTTTTTGCCTTCCACACGGTTTCCATAGCGGATACCATCATATCTTGCCAAGTTAGTTGTCGCTTCTGCTGTTGCTGTGATGTAGTAAGCTGAGATGTCAAATTTTGCATCCATCATCTCACGCTCAACGATGGTATGTCCTGCTGTTTTGAGTGCTTCTATCGCTTTTGCATACGCCTCTTTTACATCTTGACTTGCATTTTCTATATATTTTGGAAGTGTTGCGATTGTAAGTTTTCTCTCTGGGTTGAGGTTTGGAGTTACTTTGTCATCCATCTTTGCGTTTGTAGAGTCTTTGTCGTCACTTCCACTGATGATGTCATATAAAATCGCCGCATCTTCTACATTTTGTGTCATCGGTCCGATTTGATCAAGTGAAGAGGCATAAGCACCTAAACCGTAACGGCTCACTCTTCCATAAGTTGGTTTCATCCCTACAATCCCACAAAAAGCGGCAGGTTGGCGGATACTTCCACCCGTGTCACTTCCAAGAGCCGCAATTGCAAGACCTGCCGCAACAGCCGCCGCACTCCCACCAGAGCTTCCACCTGGAACACAATCCTCGGCATGTGGATTTAAAGTTTTGCCATAGAAGCTCGACTCAGTTGTAGAACCCATCGCGAACTCATCCATGTTTGTTCTACCAAAAGGACTTAAACCTGCGTCAAGCATCTTTTCAATAACCGTCGCGTTGTAAGGTGAGATATACCCTTGAAGAATGTTTGAGCCTGAAGTAACCGACCAATCTTTGACTTGGATGTTGTCTTTGATGGCAATAGGAACACCCTCACCGATGTTGTTTACATCGATGTAAGCATTGAGTTCAGGTCTTGCGGCTATCTTAGCTTTTAAATCTGTTTTAAATTTGTTTAATTCTTCTTTGCTGAGTGAAAGAGCTTCTTTTAATGTAATCACTAGGTTTCCTATCTTCAAAAATTATGGTTTGTATTATAGCCAAATGTAATTATTTTTTCTTTTATTTGAGTAGATTGATGTCACGAATTTCGAGGATTGACTTTGTACTAGCACCTTTTGCCGCTTGCATCATGGCGACTCCTAACTGCTCTGCGGTTGTGACATAGTTTGGTATAAAACGCTTTATAAGTGGAAAAAGAGGGCGAAATATGTCGTAGATGATTTGATAGTTTTTCGTTTTTGAACGAATGGTTCCATCAGGTAAAATCACCCCAGGTCGGAACATGATAGCAGCTTTAAAATCAAGTTTTTGCAAGTCGTTTTCAGTTTTGCCTTTGACGCGTGCCCACATGCTTCTTCCTTGTTCACTACTGTCTGTTCCTGCTCCTGTGATGTAGATAAAAGTAGCCTTAGAACCACTTTGATGCTCTAAAATATGTGCCGCACTCATCGTGATGTCATAGGTGATGTGATAATACTCCTCTTCACCCATCCCAGCAGAAGAGACACCCAAACAAAACAGACAAGCATCTATCTCACTAAAAGCACTCTCAATAGCACTAAAATCATTGAAATCTTCATGCACGACTTCTTTTAGTTTTGGGTGCTCTTGATGCGATGGTGCTCTTACAACAGAGATGATTTCCGTTACATCAGCATCTTGAAGTGCCGCTCTCAAAGCAATCTGCCCCACCATCCCACTAGCACCAAAAAGTAAAATTCTCATTTAGACTCCAATATTTTATTATGCCCTGTATGCCAACATAGCAAATATAACACCTAATATCAAACATAATGGTGAAAAATATTTTGTATCATAAATTGCAAATTCCGTATCTTTTATTTTTTTGAAAAATCCAACAGCATTAAACTCACCTATTGTCCTTAATGTAAAAATAGTAGATAAAAATATTCCACTATATAAATAAAAATTTCGATTTTCATTGACCCTAAAATCATAAAATTGTAAAGCATATGCAATATATGCAAAACTCATCAAAACAATACCAACAAAGAATGTTAAAGATTTGCTTGGATTTAATAACAATACACCATCTTTAGTCGGTAAAGCTTTATCTAAACCAAATTTTCCACCAAAAGCCCAATAAATATGAAATAACCCCATAAGGATTAATATGAAAATTGTAATGATTACTATAAAATCCATTTTGTTCCTTCGTATAACTATTTATTCAACGACATTATATAGGCAACACACTTAAATCATAAAATTAAACGACACTAAAAACGTTATGTTAATAAGCAACATCTTTTTAAAAAGTGATAAAATATGAGCTTTTACTGAAAAACAGCGATTTAAACTTATGAAAGAACATAATGTTCCTTAAGCGAGAAGCTTGAGAAATAATCTTGCAAAGATTAACGAGCTGATTTATATCGGCTCGTTCCACATGCCAATATTTCCACATGCCAATATTAATCTTTCCACATGCTAGAATAGATTTGAGAAGTATTTAGGAGTTATTGGGAGATAAAAGTGTTGGAACTACGATGATATACTCTAGAATCTATGAGAGAAACTAAACGAAAGTGATAGAAGTTTTTTAGATTATTGAGTCGCTATTTAAACTTTTTAACAAGTAAAATAGCAACTGCTACGAGGGAAAATATAGCACCGATACTTAGTGCTATAAATGTAAGTGAAACTGGTTCTGCGAAGTTAGGCATTTACAACACTCTCACATCTTTGGCAGGTGCAGTCCTCTTTTTCGGCTTGGAATTTCCAACATCTTGGACATTTGTGCGCTGCTGCTTTAGAGATAACAAAGGTATCTGCATCGACTTTAAACGTACCGATAATCTCTTCGTCTGGTTTATCCTCAAACACACCAGAGACAACAAACCAATCCTCAGCATCGGTTGCATCTATCTCAAGAACGGTTTTAGACTCCGTGTGAATCACTAGCTCCAAAGTACTTTTGATGATTTTCTCTTTTTTGAGTCTATCGACAATCGTACCAAAACCCTCTCTGGCTTTTACCATGTACTCTGCATCAAAGTTGGACTCGCCCGCTTGTATCTCTTCATAAACAAGATCAAAAATATCAGCCGCATCGCCTTTGATGATTGCAGGAGCATACTCTACAATCTCATCCGCAGTATAAGTGATGATAGGAGCCATCAAAAGAAGGAGTGATTTTGTGATGATAGCCATTGCACTTTGGCTTGCCATTCTTCTTTTTGATTTTTTTGCATTACAGTAAAGAGAATCTTTTGTCATGTCAATATACATTCCGCTTAATTCATTGGCAATGAAGTTGTTGAGCAGACTCATACCGTGAACAAAATTGTACTCGCTAAACTCTTTATGGATTTGAGCAAAAACATCTTTTGCAACACATAAAATCCATTTGTCCAATACACCCATATCTTTATAAGGACTCAAACTCTCTAAATCATTGATGTTTGCAAGCATGATTCTAAAAGTGTTTCTCAGTTTTCTGTAGCTTTCAGCTGTCTGTTTTAAGATGCCCTCAGAGATTTTTAAGTCGCCTTGATAGTCACTCGAAGCAACCCATAGACGAAGAATCTCACTTCCGTACTCTTTTAAAACCTTGTCAGGAGCAATAACATTTCCCTTAGATTTAGACATCTTTTCGCCTTTCTCATCCACTGTGAAACCGTGTGTCAAAACACCTTTATAAGGCGCTTTGTGCTCAACTGCGGCAGATAAAAACAGAGATGATTGGAACCAACCACGATGTTGGTCTGAACCCTCTAGATAAAGGTCTGCTTGATACTCTCCAGCATCGTAGTTACGAGATTTTAAAACAGAGTTCCAAGTGGAACCAGAGTCAAACCATACATCTAAAATGTCACTTACTTTTTCAAGCTCGTCGGCTTTGTAGCCAGAGCCTGGATAAAGAAGCTCTTCTGTCTTCATGGAGTACCAAGCATCACTCCCCTTCATCTCAAAAATCATCGCTGTAAAGTTTAAAACTTTTTCATCAAGGAGAACCTCTCCTGTCGCTTTGACTCTGAAAAACGCGATAGGAACACCCCAGTCACGTTGACGAGAGATACACCAGTCAGGGCGATTTTCAACCATGGATTTAAGTCTTTTTCTTCCACTCTCAGGAACAAAAAGAGTTTTTTTCACTTCATCTAAAGCGATGTTTCTAAGTGTCTTATCTTCGCCCTCAGGTGTACCATCTACAGAGATAAACCACTGTCTAGTCGCTCTAAAGATAAGTGGCGTGTGACTTCTCCAACAGTGCGGATACGAGTGAATAAATTTACTAACCTTTAAAACGCTCTCACCCATAAGTTCAATAATCTCATCATTTGATTTGAAGATATGTTTACCTACAAAGTTTTCAGCATGTGGAATCAGACCATCACGCACTACAGTTGCATCAAAACAACCAGTCTCATCTACAGGCATTACAACATCTAAACCGTATACAAGACCTACGCGGTAGTCATCTTCACCATGCCCAGGCGCTGTATGAACACAACCTGTACCATTGTCAACAAGAACATGCTCGCCTAAAACGATACGTGAACTTTTCCCATTAAGTGGGTTGAGTGCGAGTAGATTTTCAAGCTCTTTGGCACTAAAAGTTTTTGCAACATCTCCGCCAACTATCTCTTGCTCTTTGAGAGAGTTTAAAAGCTCTTTTGCAACGATGTAGCCGCTTGTTGTAAGAACATACTCCTCATTTGGATTGAGTGAGATACCTGTGTTTGCAGGAATAGTCCAAGGTGTCGTTGTCCAGATGACAAGTGCCGCTTTCGTTGCGATGGAGAGTTTTGCTTTTGCTTCATCACTTAGTTCAAAAGCGATAAAAATAGAGTGAGACTCTTTGTCTTCGTACTCAACTTCCGCTTCTGCAAGAGCAGTTCTCTCTGCCCATGACCAAAATACAGGTTTGCTTCGCTCTATCAAAAGACCTTTTTTAGCAACTGAACATAAAGTACGGTAGATGTTTGCTTCAAATTTGAAGTCCATAGTTACATAAGGATTTTCCCAGTCAGCTAAGATTCCAAGCTGTTTGAACTCACCTCTTTGAATATCAACAAATTTCGCAGCATGCTCACGACAAAGCTCTCTTACTTTTGCAGTTTCAAGAAGCTCTTTTTTCTGTTTTCCGCCAAGTTTTTTCTCAACTTGTTGCTCAATCGGTAGACCATGACAATCCCAACCTGGAGTGAAACGAACTGATTTACCTTCAAAATAGTTGTGTTTAACAATAATATCTTTGAGGACTTTGTTGAGTGCATGACCTATATGAATGTTGCCATTTGCATAGGGAGGACCATCGTGAAGTGTGAAGCTAGGCGCATCTTTTCTGTTGGCTTTCATCTTGTCGTAGATATTGTTTTCGTACCATTTTGTATATCTTATTGGTTCGTTTTGAACAAGATTGCCTCGCATCGCAAAATCTGTTGTTGGTAAAAGTAGTGTTTCTTTATAGTCCATCTGTACCTCGAAAATTATGTTAAAAGTTTTGCATTGTACCTTTTTAGGATTTAAAAGCTTCTTTAAACAGTTATAATGGTGTTATAATAAGCGACATAAATCATACTTAAGAAGGCTATAACTCCCATGAAACTTCATCTTATATTTATAGGAAACAAATTTATATACAACAGCTCTTTGAGAGAGTATGTAGTACGAGAAATTGAAAAAAATAACCATTTTATAAGTGCAATCACCTATTTTAAAGAGAGTGACAACACACTTTTTCTTGATTTAGAAAAAGAGATGAATGCTTCAGTCAAACTAATCGTTATCACAACAAAACAGATATTTTCAACCGTTGGAAAACTCATCTGCACCATAACGAGCGACAATCAAATTTTAAACAACAACATGCTTATGCCATCGAACTGCTCAGTCTTTGAAGATGGAACCTATCTCTTAGAGTATAAAGATTCCATAACAAATGTTCTGCATGTGGATGAGATGCAAAAAATGCCAGAGATACTCCTGCAAAATCAGGACTCACGTGCCACAGTACACCTCTTTGAAGAGGATAAAGAGAGTGCAGTCGCAATCCTCACGCCTATAGCACAGACAAATGATGTGAAAATAGACATTGTAAATTTGATAGATGGCTGGCTCAGAATCGATATTATAAGTAAAAAATATGGCAACATTTCTAACTTTATAAGTTCAGCAAAGGTACTTCTTCCTTTGAAGTTGATACCCGCTTCTAATATTATTCACTACATCATTGAAACCTTGTCAAAAAGCAACAAAAAACTCACCTTTGCAGAGAGCTGTAGCGGTGGACTCTTAAGTTACTATTTCACAAAAAACAATGGAGCATCTAAAATAGTTGAAGGCTCTCTTGTCACATACTCCAACAATTTAAAAGAGAACTGGCTCGCAGTTGAAGAGAAAACACTTGAAGAGTTCGGTGCAGTAAGCAGTGAAGTTGTCTTCCAAATGAGCGATGGAGCGATGAATGTGAGCCATGCTGATTACGCTCTCTCCATAAGTGGCATTGCAGGTGATAGTGGCGGTTCAGAGTTCAAACCCGTAGGTACAGTTTACATAGGGGTAAGAAGTAAAACAACACATAAAGAAATACGTTTAAATCTAAACGGAGATAGAAACTATATACAAGAGCAGAGTGTGCTTTTTGCTATCAAAATGCTTATTTTAATTGATAAAGAAATGTTTTTTTAATATCTGCAAATATATCTTGACAAACAAAATCTATTTGCCTATAATTTCGACCTCCTAAACATTTGGAGAAAATGTCTTGTTAGCTCAGCTGGTAGAGCACGTCACTTTTAATGATGTGGCCGATGGTTCGAATCCATCACAGGACACCATTTTTTAAAACTAAAAACAGATTTGATTTTTCTTAGTCTAGGAAAAAAGGAACGAAGCATATAACGATATGTGAGTGAGTTTTTGACGACGAATAAGGTAAATTGTGCGGTGGTAGTTCAGTTGGTTAGAATACCTGCCTGTCACGCAGGGGGTCGTGGGTTCGAGCCCCATCCACCGCGCCATGAAAAAGTTTTTAGAAAAATGGGCGTTTAGCTCAGTTGGTAGAGCGCTACCCTTACAAGGTAGATGTCACTGGTTCGAGTCCAGTAATGCCCACCATTTTTGTTTATTTGCACTCAAAATTTAAGCTCACGTACAAAAGTACGCTTCGCTAAAATCTTTAGCACAACTAAATCAAAAAACGATAGAAAAAGTTTTGTGTCTTTAAAATACAACTGTTGAATAAACCTTTTGTTTATGAAAGAAAGTGACCCTTTCGTCTAGTGGCCAAGGACACTATCACTTCATGGTAGGGACAGAGGTTCAAATCCTTTAGGGGTCGCCACATTGTCTTGGTGTTTAGATTTGTTTCTAAATTGATAATTTTTAATTTAGGGCGTTTAGCTCAGTTGGTAGAGCGCTACCCTTACAAGGTAGATGTCACTGGTTCGAGTCCAGTAATGCCCACCATTTTTGTTTATTTGCACTCAAAATTTAAGCTCACGTACTCATGTACGCTTCGCTGAAATCTTTAGCACAACTAAATCAAAAAAAGTTCAAAAAGTTAAGTATCTTTAAAATACTACATAGGTGCGGTGGTAGTTCAGTTGGTTAGAATACCTGCCTGTCACGCAGGGGGTCGTGGGTTCGAGCCCCATCCACCGCGCCACTCCTTTTTTTCACAATCCTTCAAATACTCTTTTAAGCAATAACAATCACTACAAATAAAATCTATCTTTATAGCAATCGTTTATAAGAAACTTTTCGTTCCTCGTACATCATACATATCTTTATATCTAAAGGCTATGAGGTTTTGCATAATTGCAAAGAGGATGATGAAGTTGATAAAACTACTTCCCCCATAACTAAACATTGGCAAAGGCACTCCTACAACTGGTGCATAACCGATTGTCATCGAGATATTAACCCCTGTATAGATAAAAATCATAAATGAGATGGCTACGGTAATCACTTTTATATAGTAATCTTTGTTAAAGATACTCAAACTAAAAAGATGCAAAATCAAGATGACATAGATAAGTATAATTGCTAAAGCTCCTAAAAAGCCAGTTCTCTCAACTAAAAATGCAAAGATAAAATCACTTGTAGCAATAGGCAAAAATCGCATCTGTGTCTGTGTGGCTTCCTCTTTTGTATTGCCTGTTAGTCCACCTGAACCGATAGCGATGATGGACTGTTGTACATGGTAGGAAGGCTTTTCACTTAAAAAGTCTAAGATTCTTGTCTTTTGATAATCATGCAGTAAAAATTTATAGCCAATAGGTGAAAGCAGTAAAATCGCAGTTAAAATAGTCGCCCAAATTTTCCAATAGACTCCTATAAAAAAGAGAACACCATATCCAATAAGAAGCAATACAAGCGCAGTTCCTAAGTCAGGTTCTTTTGCGATTAAAACAAATGGGAGCAGAATATAAAAGCTAAGTTTAAAAAAATCTTTTACTCCATAGCCATTTTGTGGAGGCGGATTTTTATGTATAAGGTATGCCAACATAAGGATTAACGCAGGTTTTACAAATTCAGATGGTTGTACGGTTGCATTGATAAAAGGGATGTCTATCCATCTTTGTGCTCCTAGACGAGAGTGTCCAAAGAACTCTACAGCTAACAAGAGTGCGACATTTGCCCAGTAGATAAGAGGAATCAGCCAGCTCATTCTGCGAATAGGGAGTAAAAATACAAAGATAAAAGTAAGAAAAGCGATGCCTACATAGGTGCTTTGTTTTTGGGCAAGCGCAGGAACAACTTCTCCAATGAGCCAATTAGAAGTTATTACTAAGGGTATGATTAGGATAATGGAAAAGAAGTCAAATTGTGCTAAAATGCTTTTATCAAATCTCCACAAATTTATAACTCCCAAAAAATTTATAAAATTGTATCACAATAGGAACATATATGAGCAATGTAGAAAATTATACCTGCGATGAAGCAGAAAGACTAGATGTATTTTTAGCAGAGAAAATAGGACAAACGCGATCACAAATTGCTCAGTTGATTAAACAAGATTGTGTTTTTATAGATGAGAAGCGAGTAACACGACCAGGTGTTAAACTCAAGCCAGAACAGAAGATAAGAGTAGAGTTTCCACATGCCAAAAGCGAACCAGCGCTTAAAGTTGATTTTGATGTTGAAATACTTTATGAAGATGAAGATGTTTTAGTTATCAATAAGCCAAGCGGAGTCACTGTCCATCCAGCCCCAAGTGTAAAAGAAGCGACACTTGTTGATTGGCTTAAACATAAAGGTATCCGCCTCTCTACCATTAGTGGCGAAGAGAGACACGGGATTGTTCACAGACTTGACAAGGGTACAAGCGGGACAATGGTGATTGCAAAGAACAATGAAGCGCATGAGTTCTTATCTTTGCAACTTCAAGATAAGAGTATGGGAAGATACTACATCGCTGTTATCAATCCACCACTGAAAGATGATACAACAGTTATAGAGAAAAATATAGGTAGAAGTACACACAATCGCCTTAAAATGGCATGTGTAGAGGATAACAAAGGCAAAAGTGCTAAAACAGTATTTAAAGTATTAGCCCTCTCTAGCGATGAAAAAAACCAACTTATAGCGTGTAAACTTTTTACAGGAAGAACACATCAAATTAGAGTTCATTTAGAGAGCATCAATCGTCATATCTTAGGCGACCATATTTATGCAATAAGCCCAAAAGCTGAGAAATCGGAACGCATTTTGCTTCATGCATATATGATATATTTCATCCATCCGACTACTAAAGAGAAACTATTTTTTACAGCGGAATTAGATGATGTGATGAAAGAGAGTATAGCAAACAAATTTAATACGGAGCAGATAAATGAAGTTATGGACACTGACTACATTCTACGCAGCTTCACTACTGATATTTAGTGGTTGTGGCGGGGTAAAACCAACACCACAAAAAGAGGCAATTATTGATAAAACTCTTCCTGTTGTGACCCTTACACAAAATGGTATTTTTGCAGACATTAATGCCATCGCTTTTGAGTGGGAAAGCATCAAAGAGGAGCGCGTGAAGGGATTTTATATCTATAAGGCGATGAAAGATTCCAATCTAACGAAAAGCGACTACTATGATACAGTCAATAGTCGTTTTAGTACGCATTATGTAGATAGAAACATTGAACCCGACACAAAATACAGCTACTACTTCAAAACATTTAGTGATAAAGCAGAATCACAAAAAACCGCACCCATCTATGTTAACTCGCTTCCTGTGATGGAATCTGTTTCTTGGATTCATTCCATACAAAATATGCCAAGAAGTGCAAAAATATTATGGAGACCTCATACAAATCAAAAAGTAAAAGCGTACATTATTGAGAGAAGAACTTTAAAAGAGGATGCGTGGAGTGAGATAGCAACACTAGAGGGCAGACTCAATGCCGAATATATAGATGTAGATTTACAAGACAACACTGTTTATATGTACCGCGTGAAAGTACTTACATTTGACAATATTACTTCAACACCAAGTCAGATGGTAAAAGTTGTTACAAAAGAGTTGCCAGCTGAGGTGACAAATATTGTTGCAACAAAAGATTTGCCAAGAAAAATAGAGTTGACTTGGGATAAATCTACGGCTAAAGATTTCTCACTTTATTATGTTTATCGCTCTGAAAAAGTGGATGGCTCTTATACTTTGGTCGCAAAACTACACAATAATATATTTGTAGACAAGATAGAAGAGGATGCCAAAGAGTATTTTTATAGAGTAAGTGTTGTGGATGTGGATGAATTAGAGAGTAAGTATAAGGAAAAAACTATCCAAGGGAAAACACTCTCAAAACCTAAAACACCTGCAATTCTTGAAGCAAAGATTATACAAAACAGAGTAGAGTTGGTTTGGAGCAAAGCAGATCAAAGAGCAGTAAGTTATGTTCTACTCAAAGTATCGAGAAAAGGTTGGTTTGAGAAAGTTTCTCAAGAGATTAGAGGCATAAAAACTGAGCAGTATCGTGATACAAATATAGAGCCAAACACAACCTACTACTATCAGGTTTTTGCTGTAGATGTAAACTCTATTCGCTCACAACCTACTCTCCAAGTTGAGCTTAAATCCGCTGAAGTGCTGGATATACCTGCTCCACAGACACGCTCTGTAGAAAAAGAAGAGGAAGTTGTTCTGCCTAAGGCAGAGACGCTTAACAAAGATATAGTGATTCCTACAAAAGATTTTAATTAAAACGAGATTGAATGCCACATTTACATATAGAAAAATTTAACGAGATAAGCTTTCCGCAAACTGAGGATGGAGTAGTTTTTAACTTTATGGCTAAAAATGTGAACCATGCAGATGAAACTCTTATCTCTACAACTGTTGATGGTGACGAGTTTTTCTTACTCCTAAAAGAAGAAGAGGGTAAAAATTTACTCAAATCAGACAAGTTAACCAGACCTGCTTCTATATTTAATGTACATAAAGCTCTTCTTACCTATGCAAAAGTTGCAGATTTAAATATACTCGCCTCCAATGTGCCAGAACACTCTAAAAATGTACATCTCGAAGAGGTAAATGCACTTAAAGATATAGGTTTTTTTGCAGAGGAGTTTATGAAGGGTTCCCAGAAGGGTGCTAGCTACTCTTGGGGAGATAAAAATGTACGTATCGAGGTCGGCTTTGGTTCTGGGCGACATCTTCTTCATCAAGCGGTGAACAACCCTGACACACTCTTTATCGGTATTGAGATTCACAGACCCTCTATTGAGCAAGTACTCAAGCAAGTGAGCATTCAAAAACTAGATAACTTATTTGTTCTTGATTATGATGCTCGACTCTTTTTAGAGCTTGTACCATCGAACCTTATCGAAAAAATCTATGTTCACTTTCCTGTTCCTTGGGACAAAAAACCACACCGTAGAGTTATCTCAACCTCTTTTATCCAAGAGTCTAGAAGAGTTCTGCAAGTCGATGGTAGATTGGAACTTCGTACAGATAGTGAGAACTACTATGCCTACTCTTATGAAACCTTTATCGCCTTTCACAAAACAGTACTCTATATCAACAAGAACAAAGATATAGCTATCAGTTCTAAGTATGAAGATAGATGGAAAAAGCAGGAAAAAAATATTTATGATGTGACGATGATTAATGAAGAAGAGTCGCCACTCCTGAAGCTTGAAGGGAGTTTTGATTTTGTAGAAGCGAAACTTCCACATGCCAAGATTATTGAGCTTCACGGAGCAACGCAAAAGTTTGATGGCGGGTTTATCCACTTTGAGAGAGTTTATACTTTAGCAGATGGCGTGATGATTCGTCTCTCTATGGGAAGTTTTGATAAACCAGAACATCTCTATGTTCTTATCAATGAAAACAGAGTCTCCTACTATCCTCTTTTTCCTCTCAAATCAAAAAGTAATCTGCTCGCTCATGAGTTTTTAAATAGGACACTTCATGGATAAGGTAATCATGGCACAAAACTTAACTTTGGCCTACTCGAACAATGAAACTATCATTAATCAGATTAACTTCTCTGTGGACTCTGGCAGTTTTGTTTTTATAACGGGTGCAAGTGGGAGTGGAAAGTCAACGCTTTTAAAGTCTATTTTTGGAGCTCTAAAACCTAAACAGGGGAGCTTGATTGTTGGTGGAGTAGAGTTAAAAGGCGTTTCAAGTTCAAAACTTAACTTTCTAAGACGACATATTGGTATTGTTTTTCAAGACTATAAACTTGTAAAAGAGTGGAGCATAGAGAAAAATATTATGTTGCCTCTCATTATCAACGGCTACGATAAGAGTGTGACACAAAATCAGGTGGAAACACTTCTAAAGCATGTGCGACTTAAGCATCAAGCAGGAAAATATCCCTTAGAACTGAGCGGTGGGGAACAGCAGCGTGTGGCTATGGCACGCGCTTTGGCACATAATCCCATCTTGATTTTAGCAGATGAGCCTACGGGAAATCTGGATGATTACTCTTCTCAGCTAATTTGGAATCTTTTAGAGGGTGCAAACAGCCAGTTAAAAACGACTGTGATTGTTGTAACCCACCATATTCCAGAGAGTTTAGGGGTAGAGTATAAACATTTTCACATAGAGTACGGGAGCATCCATGAAGTCAATTAGAAATCATCTCTCTCTTGTAATCGCTCTTTTGAGCATCCTCTTCTCTATGCAGATTTTCATTATTGTAGATAGGTCTATTGATGCCTATAAAGAGAACTTGGCAAACAATTACGCTGTTGTGATTGTGAGTCAAAAAAGATTATCTGATGAGGTTGTTTTAGGCATAAACAAACTTATCGCATCCTCTGGGGAATTAACTGCAGATAGTGTCATAGAACGGTTAAACAGTGGAATGGATAAAAAAAATATAGAGTTTTTAAAGCTTACCCTTCCAAAGTTCTATAAACTAAAGTTAGATCATTATCCAACACCGCAGGAAGTTATAACGCTTAAAAAAGATTTACTCAAAAACAGTTCCATCACAAAGATAGAAGATTTTTCGCATAACCATGACACGACCTATAAACTTCTGCTCCTCTTTAAAGGAGTTGTCTCTGTTTTTGCACTCTCTATTTTTGTTGTAACTACGCTGCTTATCTTTAAAGAGCTTAGAATCTGGCAGTTTAAGCATAGTGAGAGAATGAGTATTATGGGACTTTTTGGCGCACCAGTTTGGTTACGTTCTGCTGTTTTGTTTAGACTCTCTATTGTCGATGCATTTATTGCGAGTATCTTTGCTTTTGGACTTTTTTCCTATATTGCCACGAACGCTTGGATATTAAAACAGTTTGAGAGCATTGATATAAGTGTGGTTATTTTTAACCCTATAGATGACTTTGTTTTACTTTTGGGAGTGGCTATTAGTCTCTCTATATTACTAGCATCATTCATTGTTTTGGGTCATAAAGAAGAGGTATGATTCGTTTATATTTAGCACTCCTATTGCTTGGGATTTGTTTGCATGCAAAAAGTGATATTGAAAATCAAATAAAAAACACAAGTAAAAAGATACTTACGTTTAATCAAACCTACAGCACTATCAATGAAAAAATGGTGCAAAATGCAAAAGAGATTTTAATTCAAAAGCAGACAATTCAAAGACAAAACAAATATCTCGAAGAGTTGATGGCAGAACTTAGCGAAAAAGAGAAAAGTTATGAAGCAAATACAACACAACTCAAAGAGCTTAAAGAATCGCACGAGAAACTAAAAAAAGAGCAGGCAAAGATAGAAGATGAGCTTATATTTACAATCGCAAAAAGTGTCTCGCTCTCTATTATTTTAGAAGAAAAGTACACGGTAAGTGAAGAGTCTTTAATAGAGTTTGAAGTGCTTAAAGCGATGCTGATTCAAACCAAAGAGAAAGCTAAAACATTAAACAGTATGTATTATGCCAATTCAAAAGATATTGATGTTTTAAATGAACACTCCGCTGCTTTAGAACAAGCAATAGCAAATATAGATACCAATAGAAAGAACTTACTCACGACTCAAAAAGCGAACACTGAGTCATTAAAGCAATTGGAAATTGCAAAAGCATCCTATAAAAAAGAGTTAAAAACAGTTTTAAATAAGCAGGATGAACTTAAAAAGACACTTGCAAATTTAAATATCATAAAAATTGATGAGATAAGAAAAGCCAAAGAGGAGAAAGAGCGAAAAGAGGCTTTTGAGTCAAACAAGTTTATCGCAAATGAGAATCTCCCTCAGGTGAAAAAACATGGAAGTAGTTATCAAGATATTAAAACAAAACACTACTATGGCGATAAAACAATCGCTCCACTTGATGCTTATGTCATTACAAAAGAGTATGGAACCTACACAGATCCTATTTATCATATAAAAATATTCAATGAGTCCATCTCGCTCAAGCCAAAAGAGGATAATGCAAAAGTTAAAACTGTCTTTAACGGAAAAGTGATTTATGCGGATAAAACTGCAGTGTTAAACAATATTGTGATTGTGGAACATGAGAATGGTCTGCATACAATCTATGCAAACTTATCGCAGATTTCTCCAAATATCAAAACGGGTAAAAAAATTAAAAAGGGATACACAATAGGCCGCGTCAATGATGAACTGATTTTTGAAGTGACTCAAAAATCCTTTCATATTAACCCTATAAGACTGTTTCAATAGAGAGTAGATATGGCTCTCTAGTAAACTTTTTTCTCCTGCTAAAATAGCTTTTATAGACATTTGGATATAATTCAAAAAAAATATTAAGTAGAGCAAATTATGAACTTTATTCAAACACGTGGCGAGGATGTATCTAAGCCTCAAACTGTAACCTTTTCTCAAGCTATTTTAGCTCCAATCGCTTCATTTGGCGGTCTTTATGTTCCTGAGTCTCTTCCAGAGTTAGGCGAAGCGTTTTTACGTAAACATTTAAACTCCTCTTACAAAGTGTTAGCCGCAGATATGTTGTCTCGTTTTGAGATAGATATAGAGCAGAGCGTAATTGATGAAGCACTTGCTTTATATGATAAGTTTGATGACGCTTCAAACCCCGTACCAGTTGTAAAAGTAAAAGAGAATCTCTATGTAAGTGAACTCTATCACGGACCAACCCGTGCTTTTAAAGATATGGCACTTCAACCTTTTGGTGTTGTTCTCTCTTCTATCGCTCAAAAAAATAATCAAAACTATCTCATACTTGCTGCAACAAGTGGAGATACTGGACCAGCAGCACTTGAAACTTTTAAAAATCGTGCAAATGTTCAGGTTGCTTGTTTGTATCCTGATGGTGGAACGAGTGATGTTCAAAGACTTCAAATGGTTACAGAAGATGCAAAAAACTTAAAAGTAATAGGCATCAATGGTGTTTTTGATGATGCACAAAATGCGCTTAAAAGACTTTTGGCATCTGAGAGTTTTAACCATGCACTTAAAGAGAAAAATGTTCTTCTCTCAGCTGCAAACTCTGTAAATTTTGGAAGAATCATTTTTCAGATTATTTATCATATCCATAGTTATTTAGAGTTGGTACGTCAATCTGCTATTTCTTTTGGCGAAAAAGTTTACCTTAATGTGCCAAGTGGAAACTTCGGAAATGCACTTGGTGCTTATTACGCTTGGAAAATGGGTCTTTACGTTGAGAAAATTATCATCTCTTCAAATGAAAACAATGTCTTAACAAAGCTCATTAAAACAGGAAAATATGACCTTCGTGATTCTGCAGTTGTAAGCACAACTTCTCCTGCAATGGATATTTTAAAATCATCCAATGTAGAGAGAATACTGTTTGATATGTTCGGTTGCGTGAGAACACGCGAACTGATGGAATCTTTAGAACTAAATCACTACTATGAGCTCACTTCTGTGGAGTTGGAAACACTTAGAGAGTGTTTTGATGCTGATTTCTGTAACGGAGAAGAGGGTAAAGCATACATTAAAGATACTTTTACAAATGATGGTTATCTTATGGATCCACACACTGCGACCTGTTTCAAATCTTTTAAGACATGCTCGAATCCTGCAATCAAAACGATTGTTTACTCTACTGCAGAGTGGACAAAGTTCTCTCCTGTTATTGCAAATGCTTTAAGTGGTGAAGTGGATTCTGAGGATATTGTAGCTTTAGAGTCTATCTCAAAAACTGCTAAATTAGAGATTCCTGCGATGATAAAAGGACTCTTTAGTAAAAAGATAGCACAAGATGTTATTATAGAAAAAGAGGATATTGAAAAAGAGATATTGAAGTTTATCTAGTCTCTTTCCACATGCTAAACTTTTTGGCATGTGGAAATATTTTACTTAAAGCTCTGTCGCTTTTTTGTACGCTTTTTGTACTGCATCTATACACGCACTTCTCACATTTCCATCTTCGAGCGCTCCATAACCAGCGGCGGTTGTTCCCCCTGGACTCATAACATTATCTTTTAAAATTGCAGGGTGAATATTTTGGATAAGTTCACCAAAACCGCTAAAAAGACCTCGCATGATTGTTAGTGCATCCTCTCGTTTGAGACCTTGTTTAACTGCGCCATCCGCAAGTGCCTCTGCAATGAGCGCTAAGTAGGCAGGTCCGCTTCCTGCGAGTGCCGTTGCTATATCTATCTCTTTTTCTGTGTTGAGCCATAAGGTCGTTCCAATAGCTCCTAAAAGGAGTTGCGCCTCTTCTTTAAACTCGTTGTCACCCGTTAGAGTTGTCATAGATCTATGAACACTCGCACAGAGGTTTGGCATAGCTCTTACAACAGCATGTGGATTGAGATTTGTACGAAGCTTTTCAACGGAAGTTCCTGCTAAAACTGAGAAAAGAACGCGCGCTCTTCCTTTGAGAAGTTTTGCAACCTCTTCAACATTTGCAGGTTTTACACAAAAGAGGAGTGTCTTATCTGTAGTGTCAAAATCTTGGAGCAGAGATTTAGATATAGCAACACCAAGGCTTTTTTCAAATTGATTGAGTCTGTTTAAATCCCTTCCAACTACTTCGATTTTATATCTCTCTTTTAAGCCTTTTGCAATGCTAAGTGCCATATTTCCATTTCCAATGAATGTTATGGTTTTCATAAAACTTCCTCATTTTTTATGTTAGTATAGCATTTATAGAAATCGATAGAGATTAAACAAGGGGGATAAATGAGTAGAATTGTTATAAAAGTGGGCAGTGCAGTATTGACACATAAAAATAAAATTGCCAAAGAGCGAATGCTAAACTTAGTCCATCTTATAGTCAAGTTAAAAGAAAAATTTGAAGTAGTTTTAGTGACATCAGGAGCAGTTGCAGCAGGGTATTCAGCTCTAAAACTTGATAAGACAAAACAGATAGGTAAAAAGGCGATTGCAGCTGCAGGCCAGCCTATACTTATGACGAGTTATAAGAAAAAATTTGATATTTTTGATATAGATACAGCGCAGATACTCTTAACTGAAGATGATTTTGATTCGAGAAAAAGAACGAAGATGTTTCAAGATATTATAGATGCACATCTAAGTAATGATATTTTGCCTATTATAAATGAGAATGATATAACATCCACTCCAGAACAACTCTTTGGAGATAATGACCAACTCTCGGCGAATGTTGCACATGCCATAAAAGCCAACTTGCTTGTCATACTCAGTGATATAGACGGTTACTATGACAAAAACCCGCAAGAGTATGAAGATGCAAAACTCTTTAAAATTATGAATGAGTTGCCCAAGGGTGTGCTTGAAGATGAATCTACTCCCAACAATCCATTTGCTACAGGTGGTATAGTTACCAAACTTAAAGCGGCAGATTTTATGATGAAACAGGGCAGAAAAATGTTTTTGACAAATGGGTTTGACTTGACTGCAGCAGAATCTTTTCTGTTACATAACACACATACTTTAGGGACACTTTTTGAACCGAAAACTGAGAAGGAAAAATAGATATGGAGAAATTTTTACAAGAAGCAAAATCTGCAAGTAGAGTGCTCTCTACTCTGAGTGGAAGTGAAAAAAATAGAATTTTAAAAGAGATAGCGGAGGCACTCAGAGCCAATACAATGGATTTGCTCGAAGCCAATGCCCTTGATATGGCAGATGCAGATAAGAATGAACTAACTCCTGCACTTAAAGAGCGACTTCTTTTAGATGAGAAACGTATAGATGCTATGGCAGTTGCTATTGAAGAGATAGCGGCACTTAAAGAGCCAGTAGGGCGTGTTTTAGAGGGTTGGGTTACAGAAGATGGATTGAAAATCGAGAAAGTATCTATCCCTATCGGAGTGATTGGAATCATCTATGAGTCTCGTCCAAATGTTACTTCCGATACAGCAGCCTTATGTTTTAAAAGCTCCAATGTTTGTGTGCTTAAGGGTGGAAAAGAGGCTGAAAACTCAAATGTGGCAATTGCTAAAGTAATGCATGCTACTTTAGAGAAAAACAATTTACCAACTTCACTGATTTCACTTATTCCAGACTCTTCAAGAGAGGGTGTTGCAAAACTTATTAAGATGGATAAGTATGTTGATTTGATTATTCCTCGCGGCGGAGCAGGGCTTATAAAATATGTCTCTGAAAATGCAACTGTAAGTGTTGTTAAGCACGATAAAGGGCAGTGCCATACTTATATTGACAAAGAGGCTAAACTCGATAATGCAATCGCTATCGCCATCAATGCAAAAGTGCAACGTCCAGGAGTTTGTAACGCAATGGAGACACTATTAGTGGACAGCGCTATTGCAAAAGAGGCACTTCCTCTTTTAAAAGTTGAGTTTGATAAAGCGCACACAGAACTTAAAGGCTGCTCAAATACACAAGCTATTATTGAAGTTGCACATGCCAATGATGAGGATTATGACACAGAGTATTTGGCAAATATTTTAAATATAAAAGTTGTGGATGGAGTGGAGGGTGCTATCGAGCATATTGTACGATTTAGTTCAGGACACTCAGAGGCTATCATCACAGAAAATATTAGCACAGCTGAAAAGTTTTTAAATGCAATTGATGCGGCTTGTGTCTATGTCAATGCTTCAACGCGTTTTACAGATGGTGGGGCTTTTGGATTTGGTGCTGAGGTTGGCATAAGCACAAACAAACTGCATGCTCGAGGACCGATGGGGATAGAGGGACTGACCACTTATAAGTTTAAGATTTATGGAAGTGGGCAGACGCGATAAGTTACTAGAATTATTAAGATTGCTTGAATGCTTCTATATCTTTAAGAAGTAACTTCAAGTGTCTCTCGTATTTTGCTAATGTTGTAAGATAAACTTTCTCATTCTTCTCATTTATGGCTTGCTTTAAACTCTCTGCAATAAGACTCAGCCTTTTAGCACCTATGTTCGCACAAACTCCCGTGATATCTAAAAGCATCTTGTTTATCTCTTGCGTTTGCATATTGTTAAACATGACATACATCTCTTTTGCGGAATTTGCATAGCTTGAAACAAATTCATCAAGTATCTCACTGTAAAAGCCTCTGTCGCCTCCACAAATATCTAAGCCATCCACAGTTTCTAATTCACTTGTTGTGATGTTCTTTGTTTGGGCTTCTTCTTCAGAATCATCTTCCTCTTGAACACTTTCTTGCTCTCCAGTGTATGCATAGAATACATCGTAAAGAGCATCCATTCTTAGCGGTTTTTCAAGATGCTCTGCCATTCCTGCATCTTTCATTTTTCGAATATCATCCGATGCTGTATCACCGCTGAGAGCTACGATAATAATATGATTATAGTTTGGATTTTCTCTGATTATACGTGTCGCTTCAAAGCCATCAATTATAGGCATATGTGCATCCATGAGTATAAAAGTGAAGTTAGAATCTTTTTCTAAAATATTAAGTACTTCTTGCCCATCATTTGCCATTACAATTTCTACCCCTGTTTCTCCAAGAAGTCCAGAGATAACTTTTTGGTTAATCAAGTTATCTTCAGCAACTAAAACTCTCAGCCCTTTAAAGATATGGAAATCATTTTTTGAAATCTTTTGATGTGAAGGAACCTCTCTTTTTGAGAGAGTAGATTGTTGTTTTTTAGGACTCTTTTGTTTTTGTTCTTCCTTATTATCTAAGTCAGTTATCTCACCAAAACTTCCCTCTTCCGCTCCAGCGAGTAAATCCATATTTATGGATTCAGAAGCTTGCTCTTCTAACATCAGATTTTCTTGCCTCTCTAGTTCTGACAAAATGATAACATCATCCACCTCGCCATATTTTTCAATATCGTAAGCATCTTCTACTATTTTTTTCTCTTGAGATTGAGGTGTGTAAGCTTGTTCCTCTTCATCATTTGTTTTGTTGTGTCTTGCTTTTTTCATAATGAAATAGAGAATAATAATGAGAATAAAAGTTATAAATCCAATAATTTCTATGAAGTATGTATCAAGAATATTTTCTGTTTTTTCTTCTTGAACTTGAATCGTAGCTGGATTATTTGTTTTATTTATCTGTTTCTCTTCTTTTGCTACACTTGCTATCGCAGGAACTTTAAGGGCTTCTAGAGCGGGTTCTTGTTCTAGTGAAATATCCTCTTTAGCTTTAACTTCTTTGACGATGGGACTCTTTAGTTCTTGTGGAGAGAGTGGTTGATTTTGGCTAGATAGCAGGAGGGATGATAGAAAAGAAATGAGATAGATTATTTTCATATGTAAACTCTTTTTCCTTTATGATACACTATTAAAAATTAAATTATACAAAGTTAATGTATAATCCATAAAAATATATAAAAGGTTTTTTTTGCAAGATATTCCACACATTCCAGTTTTATATAGAGAAGTTTTATCTGCTTTTGAAGATAGTAATGACAAGATTGTTATAGACTGTACAATGGGCTATGCAGGGCACTCTTCCATGATTCTAGAAGCAAATCCACATGCCAAACTTATAGCCATCGACCAAGATCAAACAGCCATAGATTTTTCTACTAAGAGACTTGAGAAGTTTGGTGATAGAGTGCGTATTATCAAGGGAAGATTCTCCTCTGTCATAAAAGAGATTTTACAAGAGGTCGATTCCAAAGATATTATGGGAATCCTTGCAGATATTGGAGTCTCATCTTTGCAACTTGACAAAAAAGAGAGAGGTTTCTCTTTTGAGAGTGACAACCTTGATATGCGAATGGATGCAGATGCACCACTCAGCGCAACAAATGTCATCAATGAGTATTCTACTCAAGAGTTAGAGAGGATATTCTTGGAGTATGGCGAACTTAGAAATTATAAAAAAATCGCGGCACATATCGTCAAAAATCGTCCTTTCTCCTCTGCAAAAGAGTTAAGTGACTCTATCAAACCCTTGATGCCTACGGGTAAAAAAATTCACCCTGCAACGCTGCTTATGCAAGCTGTTCGCATAGAAGTCAACAATGAGTTGGGCGAACTCCAATCGCTCCTCAAAAGTATTGAAGAAGCAAAGTTTCCACATGCCAAGATTGCTATCATCTCCTTTCACTCTCTTGAAGATAGAATCGTAAAGCAAGAGTATGGAAAATGGAGTAAATCCTGTATCTGCCCACCAGAAGCTATGCGATGTATTTGTGGAAATAACCACTCACTTGGCAAGGTGATTACAAAAAAACCTATCATGGCACAAGCAGATGAACTCAAAACTAATCCTAGAAGCCGAAGTGCAAAAATGAGAATCTTTGAAATGGGTCTGAAATGAGTGTTAAACTAGATTTAATGGATGAGATGGATTCTGTTTTAAATCCAAGAAAAACACTTAACCTAAACTATTTTTTATATATTTTTTTGGTTTTATCTTTTGTCTGTATGTTTCTGTTCCCTAAAATATATATTCAACAACAAATCTATTTTAAGAGTCGGGATATTTCAAAGCTGAGTGGGGAGTATGAGATACTCAAAGAGGAGAATAGACTTATCAGCGCTTCTGTTGAGTCTATTCGATTTAAGAACCAAATCTTAGATACACTTTTTTAAGAAAACGGAGTCATTATGTTAAGAAAATTTATAGAGTTCTCTATCGATAAACCACTGCTAAACCATATGTTACTTGGTTTTATTGTGCTTTTGTCCATTTTTGCCTACATCAACATACCAAAAGAGATATTCCCTCCAATGACGATGGATAAAGTCTCTATCAGTGGCGGTTATGTAGGAACATCAGCGGACGTTTTAGACAAAATGGTTGTCAAAACTATAGAAGATGATTTGCAAAATATAGACGAGTTAGATGTTATAACTACAAGCATAAAAAATGGCTCCTTTTCGATTAGCGTAGATATAAAGCCAGGCTCAGACAATGTAAGTGTACTCAATGATGTAAAAGATATTGTAAGTGCAGTAAGAAAAGATTTACCAGCAGATATGGCAGAGCCTATAGCAAAACTCTCAACACATGCTTTTCCTCTTGTTCTTATTGCAATAGCGGGCGATGCAGACAAAGAGGAACTCCTTTTACGAGCGGACGAGTTAAAGAGCCAGCTGAGCAGGTTGAGAGATTTAAGTGACATCTCTATTCGTGGAGATTCAGATGAGGAGCTACTTCTAACGCTCAATGAGCAAAAGCTCAAAGCCTATGGACTTGACCCCTCTGCGGCAGTAGTGGCACTACAAAAAATCAGCTCTATCTTTCCTGTGGGAACCATCAAAGAGAAGGGTGCCCATCTCTATATCTCAACATTTAACGGTGAAAAGACAAAAGAGAGCGTAGAGAGTACAATCATCAATGTTGCAGGTTCAAGAGTTCGTATTGGCGATATTGCCGATGTCTCTTTTGAACTTGGCGATGAGATAGAACTCTCCCACTATAATGGACTCAGAAATATATCTGTCAATGTCACAAAATCCAAAGATGGAAATGCCATCTCCTTAGTAAAAGATATTCGAGAGATATTAAAAGAGAATATGCTCAAATACCCAAATCTAAAATATGAGATATATACAGATACCTCCATCTGGATTAAAAACCGTCTTAATGTTGTTTTTTCCAACATTATTTTTGGTCTTATTTTAGTGACTATCTCCATGCTTATCTTTATCAATCGTGGGATTGCTCTGGTTGTGGCTATCGGGATTCCTGTAAGTTTTATGATAGGTCTAATTGTGAGCAACCTGCTTGGACACAGTCTCAACATGCTGTCTCTCTTGGGTGCGCTTATTGCACTTGGTATGCTTGTGGATGAAGCGATTGTTGTTGCTGAAAATATTTACAGGCACATGGAAGAGGGGATGGAGAGACGAGAGGCAGCGATTGTCGGTGCTACTGAGATGTTTCCTGCAGTTTTGACTGCAACTCTTACAACGGTTTTCGCATTTTTACCTATGCTTTTGTTGAGTGGGGAGATGGGTACCTTTATAAAAATCATACCTATCATGATAACCGTTTTACTTCTCTCATCCCTTTTTGAAGCGTTCTACTTTTTGCCTCTTCATGCATGTGATTTTCTTAAAGTTTCTAATGAAGAGAGCAAAACAAAACGCGTTTGGAAAAAACTCTACCATTGGCACTCTAAAGCTTTACATTTTCTGTTTAAGAGAAAATGGACCTCTTTGATTGTTATCGTTGTAAGTATCTTGGCACTCACATTTGTCTTAGTTAAAAACTCTAAGTTCCAACTTTTTCCAGATTTTGACACGACGCAAGTTTATCTCTATGGAAAGGTAAACATTAACAGTGAGCTCAAAGATACAGAGAAAGAAGTGACAAACGTAGAAAAACTTCTTATCGAAAAACTCGACAAAGCAGATGTCTCCTCTGTTACTTCGGTTATCGGCTTTAGAATGGATGCTAAAAACAGAGCAGAAGTTGGCGAGAACCTCTTTCATATCTTTGTAGATTTACATGAAAGAGCTCCAAGTAATGTTTTTGATAAATATATCAGTCCAATCTTCTCCATCGCCTATGATAAAGATGTTCTTATAAGAAAACGCGATGCAAAAGAGGTCGCAAAAACTCTTGAAGAGGTTGCAAAAGTTTTTAGAGATAACAAAGAGAATGGAAACCTTGTTTTTGAAGAGTTACTCGTAAGAGTTCCAGGTGCAGGAGTCGTTGCTAACGATATTGAAATCAGTCTGAGTGGAAAAGATGAAAAAAGTATCTTAGAGGGACTCACCTATTTAGCAGATGAGTTTAGCAAAATAGAGGGTGTTCAAAATATATCTAATGATGCTGATATTGGAGAAAAAGAGTTAAAACTACGTGTAAACAGTTACGGACAGCAGTTAGGTTTTAATGAGGAGATAATCTCTTCACAACTTAGGTCTTACTACCTCAAAGGCGAATACGGAAAGATGTTTAACGAGAGTGGACTGATTCGTATGAAGATAGAAAGTGGTGCAAATGAGAGACTCAACTCCATCAATACTATGGAGATACAAGTTCCAACAACAAACCAGTATATTGCACTCAAAGAAGTTTGCGATTTTGTAATGATACAAGGCTTTGTTGAACTTAAAAAAGAGGATGGCATTCGTATTCGAAGTATCTTCGCCTCTTTAGATAAAAAAGTGATTACCTCGACAGAAGTGATGTCTATGATGCGTCCAGCTTTTGAAAAGCTCAAAAACGATGGATTTAAAGTAGATATCAAAGGTGAAGAGAAAGAGAACAATAAAAATAAAAATGAGATGTTCCAATCCGCACTCATCGCAATATTTTTAATCTTTATCACTTTAGTATGGCTCTTTGACTCTATCAAAAAATCTCTTATCGTTATCAGTACGATTCCTCTTGTGCTTTTTGGAGTCTATTTTGGGCACTTAGTGATGGGCTTAAACATGACAATGACTGGAATGATAGGTATCGTTGGACTCGCAGGTGTCGTTGTAAATGATGGTCTTATCATGGTAAGTTTCATACAAAACGTAACAAACACAGAAGAGTTGATGTATAAAGCAAAACATCGTCTACGACCTATATTACTAACCTCTTTAACAACAGTGTTAGGTCTCTTTACGCTCATCTTCTTTGCATCAGGGCAAGCACTTATACTTCAACCTATGGCTGTCTCATTAGGCTTTGGAATCGCATGGGCAACTATTCTGAACCTTCTTTATGTTCCACTCCTTTATGCAGTAGTCTATAAAATCAAACCACCAGAAAAGGAATATCAATGAACTTAACCATAACACAAGCACCATTTGGAATCAGACCACCCGTTACAAAACCAATACCAGAGTTTTTAGTTGAGGTAAAAGAGGAGGGCATCCGTGCGCTCATCAGTAAACACTACACTGAAATAAAAACAAGTGACATCGCACACCTCTTTCCAATCGATGAAGAGGACTTTGTAAAAGCGCAAAAACATGCCAGCGATTTCTTTATTCAGATATGTGGTGGACCTGCCTATTTCAACCAGAGCAGAGGTGAACCGAGGATGATAGGAAGACACGCTCCATTTAGAATAGATGCCGCGGCAAGAGAGAGATGGTTAGAGCTCTACAAGCCATTATTGATAGAACTTAAAGAAGAGGGAGTGACGGAAAAATCCATCCAATCTTTCTGGGATTATCTCGACATATTCTCCCTCTGGATGATTAATATAAAGTAAGAATATTATAAGGTGCTCTTGAGTATAATTGCGCCCTACAAAGAAAGTGGGTCTTTAGCTCAGTTGGTTAGAGCCCTCCGCTCATAACGGAGTGGTCATGTGTTCGAGTCACATAGGACCCACCACTTACACACCGTACTTTCAAGCCTCTTCCAATTTTATGTTTTTACCCAATGTGACGAATTTGTGACAGCTCTTTTTTAAATAAATCAATACTTGTATCAATTTTTAGATGATTATCTTTGATAAAACCTGCATAGTTTTTCATAATCATCTCGGGCGAAGAGTGTCCAACTATGGCTGCAATTTCCATAATTTTAAATTTCCCACTATTTAACATCGCCGTTATAAAAGTATGTCTTGTATTATATAGTTTTCTATACTCCATATTGCAATCTTCTACAAGCTGATGCCATCTTCTTTTAAAGAAACCTGCATCTTTTATAAATGCTCCATCATGTTCAAACAGATAAAGAGATTTACTCATTTTTCTTTGGCTCTCAATGAATGGCTTTACAGCCTCAAGTATTGGAATATCTCTTACACTTCCGAGAGTTTTAGGCGTAGTTACACGACCTTTAGAGATGGACCTTTTCACAGTTATTCTATCTTCTAAAATATCACTATGCATAAGCCCTAGTATCTCTCCACTTCTCATTCCAATATTTAAAGCGATTCCAATATAGTTTCTAAACAAGCCATCCGATTTTTCAAGGAGAGATGAAACTTCATCAATTGTAAAAACATGAATAGGTGCTTTTTCTTCTCGTTTAAATCTAATCCCAAATGCTACATTTCTATCTATAGTTTCATCATCAAGTGCAATGTCGAGTGTACCTCGTATGCATCCAAGATAATCTTTTTTAGAGCTATTTCTTAGATTTAAAGAAGCAAGATACTCTTTTACAGCGAGAGTCCTAATTTCAGTAACAAACATATTTCCAAAGAACTTATTTACTTTATTGTAAATACCAATTCGAGTGTGAAAACTTTTATCGCTCTCGTGAAGTTTTAAAAACTTCTCATGATAATATGAAAACTTTTTAGATTCAGGTTTTCGTAAATCATTCATATATATTTTTTCCATAAGTTTTGGAATAATTTCTTCTTCCAATTTCTTACGATTAAGCTTAGTGTCTTTAAGGCCTGTACTTCGTCTGATACGCTCAGAATGAAGCATATAATCAAGGTGTAAAACACCATTTCTTTCACGAATAGTTGCCATTTTTTTCCTTTTGGCAACCACAGATAATTCTGACATAATACAACCTTTCAAATTATATTTCAATCAGGTAAAATTTTATTAAATATATCATCTATCTCATTAGATGAAAAGTTAGAGCCTCTCCACCAATTTTCTATAGCTTTAAAATCCCATCTAATAGTGTTTGCTTGTTTTATATAATGCACATTTAAAATAAACTCTCTGTAAGCCTCCCCTAAACTAGAACCAGTTTAAACGGAACAATTTTTCTCCTAATTGTACTTATCTAAAAATTCTATAGGACTTAATTTTCTTAAAATTAAGTGAGGTCTATGGTTATTATAGTTGTAGACCCATGCTTAGGTCATCATTTTTACTTCAGATAATGTGTTAAATAGATAAGCATCGAAAAAGTCTCTTCGCATAGATCCATTAAGTCCCTCCATTAGAGAATTTTGAGCTGAAAGTCCAGGCTGGATAGATTTTAAAAGTGTTGCACTTTATACTTGAATTGGTGAGAAGTAAAAAACTAGATATAATTTGGAACTTTATAATAACAGGCTATTGACTGAATAAATTTCTATCTATAAAATCGAGGGTATTCCAGAGAATGGAGATAGGTGATGAACGAAAATATTAACATTAGTGAGATTATAACTAAACAGGCACATTTAAGATCTGAGTCAACCGCTATATACTTTGGTGAAGAAGTGATTTCGTATCAACAGCTTGATTCTATGATTTGGAAAGTATCAAATCGGCTATATGAAAATGGTGTACGAAGTGGTGATATTGTTGCACACATATTTGATAATCAATTAATGCTATTTGTATCTATGTTGTCAACAGCAAGACTTGGAGCTACCGTCTTTAGTATTTTTGCAGATGCACCTTTACTTCTGAAAAATGAAATTTTGAGTAAAGTTAATGCAAGATTTATTTCTACAAACATTGTGTTGTTTGATATCAATAAGATAAAGAAGGTTGAGATTGAAAGCAAATTTTTATTTGATAAATCTAAACATATTAATGAAAGTATAAAAGATTCTAATCCACAGTCGCCTTGGCTCATCATATCTGGTTCTGGTACTACTGGTAAATCCAAATTTATTCCAGTTACACATAGTCAGTTTATATCACGCATCGCACAATATAATGAACTTTTTGATATTTCATCAAGTGATTGTATCTCATCTTTGACAAACCTTGATTTTGCAACACCTAAGCATCAACTGTTACATGCATTATCGCATGGAGCAGCTATTATTCTTTTAGATAAAAATGTAGTGGATAAAATTGGGACACTGTTAAAGTTTAAAATAAGTGTTCTGTATTCAGTTGTTGTTCACCTTGAACAAATAATTAAACACATCCCTTTTGATTCAAAAAAAGTGTTGAAATCACTTAAGTTATTAGTTGTATCTGGGTCAATTGTTACGGAGCAACTTAGAAAAAAAATCATAGAAAAACTTACCAATAATTTATGTGTAGTTTATGGTACGAATGAATGTTGGGTAATAACACATGTTAAACATGAAAATGTGCTAAACAATGTAAATACAGTGGGACACCCATGTAGTGAAGTAGATATTGAAATAGTTGATAGTAAGGATAAAGTCGTTCCAACGGGAGAAGTTGGAGGCATTAGAATAAAAAATATTGGTATGACTAAAGGCTATATCGATGATGAAGATGCAACTAAAAAAGCTTTTAAAGATGGTTGGTTCTATTCTGGAGACCTTGGAAAGTTTACAGAAAATGGAGAGTTAATTTACCTAGGTCGAGCAGATCACATGATGATAATGAATGGAATCAATATTTATCCAGCGGAAATAGAAGTTGTCATAACTAAACACCCATTAGTTATAGATGCTGCAGTTGTGCCTATGAAACATCCCATACATCAAGATATACCCGTTTGCGCCGTTGTATTAGATAAAGGTAGAGAAGTTTCAATAGAAGAGCTGATGTATTTTAGTTATCAAAGACTAGGATTTTCAGGAGCAAAAGAAATGGTCATACTTGACTCAATACCACGAACCGAACAAGGAAAACTAAAGAGAATGGAACTAAATAAAATGATTTCTCAAACCCTTAGTTTGAGTAAAACTATATTGCTAATGTTTAGTGGAGGGCTGGATTCTACTTACATGCTCTATTATTATTTAAAAAATACAAATTATAATATTCATGTACATCATATATCTTTACGATATCCTTCAGAACCTAGATGGAGAGAAGAAGATATTGCAAGTCGCAACATAGTGAAACTATGCCAAAAAATTCGTCCTTTTGAGTATAGTGAGTCTCGTGTTGATATTGGTTTTTACAAGTATGTGGGACGAGATAGCGATACTCAATTGTTAATGGCTTCAAAGGTGGCCCCTAACTTAAATGGCAAGGTGTCTGTAGCTTTAGGTTGGCAGTATAATGATTATCAAAGTGATCTTTTAAATGGAAGAGCAAGAGATAAAAAAAGTGAAAAACTTTGGGAAGCTTTATGCAATAGTATGGATGCTCCGCATGGAAACAGTATAAGCCGAGAGTTGCTTTTTCCATTAGTAGAGATGAGATTATCTAAGCGAGAGATGATTAAACTCCTCCCAAAAGAACTACTACATTTAACTTGGTCATGTAGAACGCCTGTAAAGAATGAGAATAATATTTCAATAGCATGCGGTAAATGTCATCCATGTTTAGATATTCAAAGAGCATTAATATTAGAACCTAAATTATCATAGTTAGATAAATGTTATGAACACTCCCAGCCTTATGAAGAATGAACGACTAGTCTAACATTATATTAAATCTAATAAACCCTCCTTAACACTAAATCTCCTGTTTTAAAATCAACATATTATTTTTTACTGTTTTTTAATATCTGAATCAAAAAATGTTACTTTCAGTTATATCTAATATTTTTTTTGGGACAATACTCTTCGGTTTAAATTAAAAAAATATTAAAAATAAATATTATAGTTAAAATATAATATTTATGATATGTGATGAAGTGAATTTTAATTATAAAAAGGTCTCAAGATGGAAGAAATACATCTAAGCGTAAAGTCTAAATATCTCTCATCTATCACAACTGCAAACACAACCCTCACAACAAACCCACTAAACGCATCAGCAACTTTAAGTATAGGTATGAATTTTGATGATGGAACTAATGACCCAACTAAAAAAAATGTAGAGATATATGTAGGAGATGCAACAGTAACTGAAGGTGGAACACTTGAAAACAATACCTTGGCATGTGGAAATAAAAACAGAAGATGAAAAGTATCAATAATCATTTCCACATGCCAAGGTATGTGGAAACAGATATGAGAGAGGTAGCCTAAATGAAGAAGTTAAACATAATAATCGGATTTTTACTAACACTAAGTTCGCTTTTACAAGCCGATACGTACATTCTCATGATGAGCAAAGACGATCAGGTATGTCAACATATGCTCTCAATTTACAACAATGACCTACATAAAGAAGGAAAGCTACTGCTAGAAACTCACGAAGAGTACAGCAGTATCAAATGGGATAGAGAAACCAAAATTATGCAAGATAAGTATCCTTATAGTGCCTATGTCGGTGACCTGAAGGTTTCAACATTTGACATCAATAATGATGATAAAAATGAGAGTGTCGTTTTTTATATAACGATGCAACACTATTTACCTTATCAGGACACGTTAACATATTATCCGTCTGAAACGATGGATTTGATAAAAACAGGGATTCAAAGTAGAGAATTGTTTAAGGGACGTTTAGGGGAGAAGTTTATGGATCACCAGAGTTATCCACTAAAAGAGCTTCCTGTGCAAAAGATTCTAAAATGGAGCAATAAAGAGATGGATGCATATATTGACATTGGATCACACATGTATCTCCGCCCTTTTCTGTTTAGACAGCGGTCTTACATTAGCATTTTTGGAAGATATGGTGGCTATACAGAAACTCCGCATTCTTTGTCCAATCACGACATTGTTACAATCCGACAATACCAACCCGACAATACTCTAAAAGATATCTGCTACTACGCAAAACTACACCATTCAAAAACTACTAAAGGAGAGAAATAATGGCACTCAGTAATACACATACAAATTGGACACACGGTTCTTATACAAATGATAGAGATTATGAGCTAAAGTTAATTGAAAATAGAGCTTTAGCAGAACGAGGTGAAAACCTAAATGCTCATTTTGACGGAACAAGTTTTGCATTTGGATATGGTTATGATTTAGTTCAAAATATTGATAACTTAACTATCGAATTACGCCCTTATGTCAGTGCAGTTGGCGGAGGAGATGTTGATGTTGCACTCGCTGAAGTGCAAAATTTGATAAGAAACTATAACGGTACTACAGATGAAGAATTACGCAATCTTGCTAACCAAATCAACGCCCAAATCACCCTCGGCACCGAAGCTAATGCCGCAGAGTTACTGGCTTCAAAAGCTACAAACTACGAAACGGCTCTTTCTACCGTACTAGGCACCGATGACCTCTCTCAATCAAAAGAGCGTGCAGCTATCATCTCTGTGCTGTACAATCTAGTCGGAGGAGATACTCAGGCACAACTTGTAGCAGCGATTACCAATGAAAATACTGGGATTCCAAGTACCATTCAAGCTATCCGTGACAATAACCGTGTGGCCGCATGGTATGAAATCCGTTACCGTTCCAATGCAGACTCTCAAGCCGATACTATCGAACGAGGCATCGCCAACAGAAGAGTAAATGAATCTGATATATTTGGTCTTTACGGCTCTATCGATGGAATAATGCCAACTAATGATAATGAAGCCAAAAACGTCATCCGATTTTTAGAAGCGCACCGTCCGCAAATTCAAGTAGAGATAGATCACGTTCGAGGACTTCCAGGAACAACAACGTATCCTACGCTTCTTCTACGTGCTAATGACCTTGATCTTGTGTTAAGCCCCGCTAAAACTCTCCTCATCACAAACTACGCCCAAGATGTAACAATAGACGGCGACATCATCGTAGGACAAGGAATAGGAACCATTCCAGAAAATTATGCAGATGGCGTGGGTGTTGATTCAGACAAAAACCTCAAAGGTACCGATAAAAACGACCTAATCTTCGGAGAAAGAGGCGATGATGTTATAAGTGGCGGAGCAGGAAGTGATGTTCTTTACGGCGGTTCAGACAATGACACCTTAAACGGCGGTTCAGATTCCGCAGTAGAAGATAATGCTACAGATATTCTTCAAGGTGGAGAGGGTGATGATACTTACTATGCAGGAAACGGTGATATTATAGAAGATAGTGATGCAACAGGAAAGATATACTTTAATACGAGAAGCTTACAAGGTGTAACAGCTGTAAACTCTAAAAACAATCCAAATGTATATATAGCAGGTAACTATACTTTCACTAAGTCAGGAGATGACCTTATAGTACTAGATGAGTCAATTAACGAAGGATTTGTTATTAAAAACTTTTTGTTAAATGGAAACAAAGATGATAGTAGTTATGAAGCTATTGGAATAATACTAGAAGATGTAGAACAAGAAGAAGATTTAATAACTGTTGCAGGTCTAAAATATATAGAAGTGAGTACACAAGAAGCATACGATACCTACATAGCTTTAGGCGGTTATGTAGTTAAATGGGTAGGTGACAATATATTTATCGGGACTCAAGGTAATGATGCTATCAATGCTGGTTTTGGGGTAGACACTATAGATGGAGGTGTTGGAGATGACTTTTTTACTTCCTCAGATGGAAACGATACTTTTTATGGAGGAGTTGGTAAAGATACTATCAATGCTGCAGGTGATAATAACTATATAGATGGTGGAACACATAGCGATACTATATCAACAGGAAATCAAGCAACTGTATTTGGTGGTAGTGGTAGTGACTCTATAACTGTTGGAAATAACTCAATAGTAGATTCAGGAAATGGTGCTGATATTGTAGTTGCAGGTAATGATACAAAGATACTATCAGGTGCACATATGGATAATATTAGAGCTGGAGATAATGCTGATATTAATTCGGGAAGTGGTTCTGATGTTGTAGTAGCAGGGAATAATGCGATAGTAGATTTAGATAGTGGTGATGATAGAGCTAGTGTTGGTGATAACGCAACAGTAAACTCAAAAAGTGGCGCGAATAATGTGACAGCAGGTGATAGTGCAACTATAACACTAGGATATGGTTCTGACAGCGTAAATATAAAAAATAATGGAGATGTAAATACTGGTGATGGTTCAGATAGTGTAGTTGCTATGAGTAATAACACTATTAGTACCGAAGGTGGAGATGATAGTGTAACTGGAGAATATGATAATACTATTATTTCAGGAGCTGGAAATGATAGTGTTTCGGCAATAGATAATAATACTATTACAACTGCATCTGGAAATGATACACTAAATGTCAACAGTAACAATACTATAAACACGGGTGCTGATATAGATCGTGTTACTGCAAAAGACAACAATACAATCTTAACGGAATCAGGAAACGATACTGTTTTTGCAGGTAGCAGTAATGATATCAACACGGGTACAGACAGCGATAGTATAAACGTCATTGATAGAAATACTGTTTTTGCAGAGTCTGGGGATGACAGCATCACTGCAGGGAGTGAAAACAGTATAGACACTGCTGAAGGAAATGACAGCGTCAATGCAAAAGACGGTAATGATATAAATACAGGTAACGGAGATGATACGGTTAATGCTTTAAACAATAATAACATCTTGACTTTATCGGGCGTAGATAAAGTAACGGCACAATCTTACAATACAATAAATACAGGAACTGAGAGTGATAGTATCACTGTGGTTAACAATAATACTATTTTTACAGAGTCTGGGGATGATAGTGTTCATGCAAGGGATAATAACAGTATAGATACGAGCAGTGGCGTTGACAGTGTCACTGCAGGAAGTAATAATAATATAAACACAGGTAGCGATAATGACACGGTTAGCGTTCAAAATAACAATACAATCGTAACGGAATCAGGAGATGATATCGTATATGCAGGCAATACTAATAGCATTTTTACAAATAATGGAAATGACACTGTATATGCAGGAAGTAATAATAGCATAAGCACTGGTAGCGAGAATGATATAGTTAATGTGATTGATGGCAATACAATCGATACTGCTTCCGGAGATGATAGTGTAAACATAGGTAATAGCAATACAATTTATACGCAAGATGGTAATGACTCAGTAATAATAGATGGTGATTCAAATACGGTATTTACACAAAGTGGCGATGACAATATCACGGGTAGAGGTCAATCAAATCATATAGAAACTGCTGATGGTGATGATGTAGTGAACTTTAAGTTCAGAAACTCTGTTTTAAATCCAGCAAATTCTTTTAACTACATAGATACTGGAACTGGAAACGATACTCTAAACTTCGATGGTCTTTACAATGCTAATAATAAGGTTTATCAATCATCTGGGAATAGCATAAGTATGGGTGATGGAAATGATACTGCTACTGTATCTAACTTAGATACATCTACGTTAAATACAGGTAACGGAGATGATATGGTTACATTAACATTTGTGGAAACTTCAGAAATAGATACGGGTAGTGGAGCTGACAGTGTAAATCTTAATGGATATTTTCAATTCAACAGTATAAACACTGATGAAGGTAATGATAATATTTATAGTAACGGTTATACGGTCCGTAATAACACAATAAGCACAGGAATAGGGAATGATATTATAGAATCTAATAGTAATATGTATAACAATACTATCAACTTAGGAGATGGAGACAACACTTTAGATAGTACTCAGTACTTTGCAATGAATGCTGTCACTGCTGGTAATGGTAATGATGTTGTATACTTGAATGATAGATTTGGGGCGTATGGAAATATTTTTGATTTAGGTGATGGTGATAATATCATTGAGAATAATGAACGAAACGATTATGACAATACAGATTATATTACCAGTTATGATTCCATGGAAGGTGATGTATATATAACAGGTTCAGGGAACGATACCCTAAGAGCAGGTTATGGTGATGATGAGATAATCTCAGGAGATGGTAACGATATTATCGATGGATATTATGGTAATAATATTCTAGATGGTGGAAATGGAGATGATACTTATGTAATAAGTGTAGATAATGAATTTTCACATGTAAATAGGAATACACTTGTACTTAATGAAGCTCATGATGAAATAATGGATGCGTCTGGGAAAGACACAGTAGTCTTTGACAGTAACATCGCAAAAGAAGATATCATCTTTACTATTGACAATGGAGAAAACGGAACTTATGACTTATATGTAGATTATGGTGTCAAATTACAACATTCTTTGGTTGTGTTTGATAATACTGTTGAGACTTTTATTATGAATGATGGTACACAAATAAGCAGTGCAGAGATAGTGTCTGTTTTACAAAACATAGCTACTCGGCTGGGAGTAGATGTTACTGCCATTAGTACTGAAGATATAGTAAATGATACTGAACTGAAATCGATGATGTATCATGCTTGGAGTAATGAATATACAGCTATATCGGTAGGTGAAACAGCTGACAATAATAACAATATTATAGTAGGTACAGATAGTAGTGACAAGTTAGAAGGATTTAGCGGAGATGATGTCTTAGAAGGAAAAAAAGGTGATGACTGGCTAAATGGAGGAAATGGAGATGATACTTACCTCTATAAACGTGGAGATAATAATGATGTCATCACAGATCTTTCCAATCAGACAACCGTTGAATCAGTTAATTTTGACGGAGAAGCAGATATTTACGTTACATGGAAATATAACCCAAATGAAGCATCTAGTAACGATACTTTGATTTTGAAAGATGATATTAGAACCAAAGATTTGGAGTTCTACTGGGATTCAGGAAGTTCTAACGATCTGATTTTAAAGATAAATCCAGTAAACGGTGCAGAGTTGAACTCTAGAGAAGGCAATATTGAAAAAATCATCAATAACTATACTGACAAAGGATTGACTGAACAGATATATGATGAAAATTTACAAACATATGTTGAACTGAGCCGTAACTTAGTTGCTAAGGATCTTGAAGCGTACAGTGATAAAGCTTTACGTAATATGGTATATTTGATAGATAATAATTCATCGGTTGCTTCATATACTGACTATACGGCTGTTATTGAAGAACTTCAAAGTCTCACTGACAGTGCTTATTATAACGAAGAATATAGCGCACAAGCAGATACGATTCGTTTAGAAAATTATTATGACCAACGCTCTACAATAGAAAATATTGTAGTAGATGTAGAAAGTAAAATTTTAACCAATCAAGATATCCTTGATATCATGAGCACAGACAATTCAGAAACTATCCGCGGTGTTGATTGGGAAAATAATGTCATTCGTGCGAAAGCCGGTAATGATGCAATCATTGGCGGAAATCTTAATGATGATATTACAGGTCAAACAGGAAATGATTTTATTAATGGTCGCTCAGGTGATGATGTCTACCATTTTAATGTCGGTGATGGACGTGATGTACTTGAAGATACGGCTGAGAGCTATACTCAAGTATCGGCAGCATCGGAAGATTATAACGGAAATAGTTCTCAAGCGATAGCGACAACAGAAAGTTATTATGGCGGCGAAGGTTCATTGTACAATAATTTTTTTGATCTGCCGAAAGAACCTTCTATGGGACTTAGTGGTGGTTATGACAAAGTTATTTTTGGAGATGGGATTACCATAGAAAATATCGGTTTTTCTGTCTTAACGTATATAGATGGCTTATATGTTGGTTACGGAGAACAAGCGGTCGTTGATTTTCGTGATTACATTTGGCAGGTAGTTGACCTAGGCAATTCAAATGATTTTAATTATGTGACAGGCACAAACGGGCATTACAATAATGAACCGTTAATCGCGTATAAAGACAACATCGTCTTAGATCGTCAGTTTCAAGATGATGCGGCGATTGAAGAGTTTGTTTTAAATGACGGTACAAAGATGATGAATGAAGATCTTCAAACAGCTATTTTAGAGAGTGCAGACTATATTGCTGAAAATAGTGATTATCTGCAAGCGATTCAGGATGAAGGACGCGATGCACAAGGATATGTCAATCAATTCATACTAAATGCATGGCAGCGAGTAGATAAAACATTAACAGGAACAGATGAGAGTGAATTGCTTAGTTCTGGAGAAGGAAATGATGTAATTATCGCAGGAGGAGGTGATGATACGTTAGATGGTGGTTTTGGAACGGATACACTTCAAGGTGGAAATGGAAATGACACATATATTTATAATAGATGGGATGGTAGTGATGTTATTACAGAAACTTCAGGTTCTGATACATTAAAGTTTGGAACTGATATTTGTCTGTCGGATCTCGTTGCAAATTTAGATATAGACACAGGAACATTGACTCTTGCATTGGTTGATGAAGTTCAAAAGCGTAAAGCCGAGGCTAACGGAGAGGTATATAGTCCGGATATTAATACACTGAGTGAACGAATAACTTTGGAATCATGGGTATCACAAGAGGGTCGAATAGAGAACTTTACATTTAGTGATGGGACTGTACTAAGCGCGATGGATTTGTATAATCATTTCTTCTCAACAGAGGGAGATAATGTAGAATATGGGATAGAAGGTGATAATGTCATTAATTCATTAGCTGGAGACGATGTAGTTACAACAGGCAATGGTAATGACTATATAGATGCCGGAGTAGGAAACGATGTACTAGATGGTGGAATGGGTAATGATACTCTTATCGGAGGAATGGGTGATGACATTCTTGTAGGCGGCTTAGGAAATGACACTCTGCAAGGAGAAAGTGGAAATGACTATTACATTTATAGTAGAGGCGATGGACAAGATATAATTATGGACTTGTTGGGGGAAGATACTCTTGCCTTTGGCAAAGGTATCACACGAAAAGACATCTTAGCAAAGATAGTCGGAGAAGATCTTATCTTAGGTATCAAAGAAGATGGTAAAAACTTTGATGAACTAAATGATACCATCATAATAAAAAACTGGAATCAATCCGGATTTGAAATAGAACATACTGTTTTCAGCGATGGCTCAAGTTGTAGTGTAAACAATTTGATGAATCAAGTACCTACATTAAAAGATGAAATACAAGCCATTACTCTCCAAGATGTAAGGGAACAAACGGGAGAAGTTACAGCAACAGATGCAGATGGAGACACTCTTTCATATACAGTATCAACAGCTGCAGGACATGGAATACTTAGCGTAGATGAGAATGGCATGTGGACATATAATGTTGAAGGTACTTATATAGGAACAGACTCAGCAATTATTACAGTAGATGATGGAAATGGAGGAAGTGTAACTAAGACTTTAAACTTTGAGAGTAAAGTTTCAGAACCTAGCATAGATACTATCTCTTACGCTCTACAAGAAGATAATATATCTACAGAAACTTTAAATGTTAACAACCCAGTTGGTGGAAGACTTACATATGAAGTATTGACACCAAGCTCAAATGGAGGATTCACTGTAGATGCAAATGGTGCATACAGTTATAACCCAAGCCAAGATTATAACGGTACAGATTCTGTAGTGATTAAAGTCACAAATGAATATGGACTAAGTGCAACAAGTACATTAACATTTAATATTGAAGCTATAAATGACGCACCGACAGTAGATGTTATAGAAACAGTCAATCTATTAGAAGACAGCACAGTAGTAACAGGACAAGTAAACGCGAATGATGTAGATAATAATTCAGTACTAAGCTATAGCGCAGCAACAGTAGCAGGATTTACACTTAGTAGTGATGGAAGTTATAGCTTCAATGCAGGTGACAGTGCTTACCAACATTTAGAAGAAGGTGTTACGCAAACAGTAACTATCCCAGTGACAATAGCAGATGAACATAATGCATCAGTGACAACAGATATTACCTTCATCGTTACAGGCACAAACGATAAACCAATCATAGAGAATATCACACCTGTAAACACAAACGAAGATGATTTAATAGTGAGAGGAAATATCACATCAACAGATGTAGATGATAATGCAACAGCTACTTACTCTACTGAACAAACAGTAGCAGGATTTACACTTGGTAGTGACGGAAGTTACAGCTTTAACCCAGCAGATGATGCATACCAATCATTAGCAGAAGGTGAAGTTCAAGAGATTACAATTGCTGTAACAGTTACAGATGATAAAGGTGCAATCGACACAAAAGATTTAGTTATAAGTGTAACAGGTACGAATGATGTACCAACAGTACTAAATGTAAGTGAGTCATTTATGCTCCAAAACATCCGTAATATAGATGGTAAGGTAGAAGCTAATGATATTGATGGGGATATACTAAGCTATAGTGTATCAACACAAGCCAATAACGGAGTAGTAACTGTAGATGAAAATGGTAACTGGCACTATAAAGCAGAAGGTTCCTTTAATGGTAATGATAGTGCTACTATTTTAGTTGATGATGGTCATGGAGGTACTGTTACAAGTATATTAAACTTCAAAGTCGATGGTTATATTTATGAAGGCGTAGATTTAATTATTGATGAAGCAAGTGGCAATGATACTTTAACAATGAACAATGTTAGTAAAGATGAGCTAAGTTTCAAGCGTAATCTAGATGATTTAGAAATAAGTGTTAAAAATGGCGGAGTCATCACTCTGAAAAATTACTTCAATGATATAAATGCTGGTGTTGAAACGCTTCATACAGCTCAAGGTGATATGAACCTTTCAAGAGATGTCATAAAGAATTTAATAAACAAAGAGAATGATGAGGATTATCAACTAGTAGGTAATCAAGATACTCTTATCTACGGAACTACCTCTAGTGATTATATAAAAGGTAATGCTGGAGATGATATCGTATTTGGGGATGGCAGATCTGATTATATAGAAGGTAAAGATGGTAACGATTTACTTATTGGTGGAGATTATAAAGATAAATTGTATGGTGGTAAAGGAGATGACAACCTCTATGGCGATGCTGGAGATGATAAGCTCTACGGCGATGAAGGAAATGATTCTTTAATTGGAGCTATCGGTAACGACCGACTCTACGGTGGTCAAGGTGATGATTTACTGTTTGGTGGAACTGGAAATGATATCTTAGAAGGTAATACAGGAAGTGATACTTACTACTTCAATAAAGGTGATGGACAAGATACTATCTCTGAGTACTCAAAAAGTCAAAGCAGTGATGTAGATAAAATAGTCTTTGGCAGTGAGATAACACAAGAGAGTCTAGGTATTACAAGAGACGATAGAGACTTAGTATTAAAGGTAAATGCAAACGATTCTATTAGAATAGAGTCTTGGTTCTCTGATGATAAGTACAAAGTTGAGAATATAGAGTTTGCAGATAACAGATCACTATCTATTAATGATATTAACTCTATGGTAGTACTAGAAGGAACAGATTATAGAGATACTCTTATAGGTTTAAACAACTTAGATGATAAGATTTATGCATTCGCAGGAGATGATAGACTTTATGGCTATGAAGGAGATGACTTCTTAGATGCTGGAACTGGGAATGATAGAGTATATGGTGGTGAAGGGAATGATACACTTGTCGGTGGAGTGGGAGATGATAGACTAGAAGGTTACAATGGAAATGACACTTATAAGTTCAATAAAGGAGATGGTAATGACACTATAGATGAATACTCTCAAAACTATAGTGATGATATAGACAAGATAGTATTTGGCGAAGAGGTAACTAAAGATGATATTAGCTTTACTATGAACAGAGGCGATCTTCTCATTCAATATGGTGATAATGATACTATAAAAGTTCGAAGTCAGGATAGTAAAAAACATCAGATAGAACTCATAGAACTATCTGATGGCAACTATCTCACAAGTGATGATGTAGATTTAGTAATCCAGCAGATTAACTCTTATGGACATGATAACGGTATGCACCATATAAGCAACAACGATATTCAAAACAACACCAATCTAATGAATATAGTTAGCACCGCGTGGAATGCGTAAATTGTTAAAAGCTTTGAGACAATCTTTCATAACAATTTTTATATTACTTAGCCCAACCCTATGGGCTGAGAGTATAGGGTTGCAAGAGATTTTAGCTTATGCTACTAAGAATGCAGTAACCCTAAAAATAAAGCAAACAGATGTTCTAATTGAATCAAAGAATGTTCAAAGTGCTGAGTCTGCTTATTATCCAAGTTTAAATGTTGTCTATACCGGTGAGTACAATCAAGCACAAGATGGTGTTCCTTTTGGTACTGAGTCTGTTGGGGGTGTTACTATTTCAAATGGAACAAGATATCAAAGCTCTTTAGCACTTCAACTAAATTATGATCTTTATCACTTTGGGGCTACTGACAAACGAGTTGAAGTTGCCTCAACAGAGTTAGATATAAAAAAAATGGAGTGGTGTTCGCAAGAAAAGCAACTTCATCAACAAATTCTGCAGCATTATGCCGGTGCATGTAAAGGCACTATCGAAATAGACTATAGAACACAAATGCTTGAACTGCGTAGAAAGTTATATGACATGAAAATCAGATTATACAAAGCCGGCAAATACTCTAAAGTTGACTTAGGGGATGAGGCAATATATGTCATCTCTCTTCAAAGAGATATTGAAAATATATCAATGCAGTACCAAGAAGATATTATAAAGCTATCTCAGTTAAGTCATAAAGATATTCCAAAGAGTGTGGTACTTCTTCCTCTTAAAACAAATATAGAGGATAGCTCTACTCAAGGATATGATGAGACCACAGAGGGTATTATTATAAATAAGAAAATACTACAAAAAAAAGATGAGATATCTCTGCAATTTCGTGAACAACTACCATCATTCGGGCTCTATAGTAGTTACTACTATTATGGCACAGATCCAAAGGATTATGATTATACGATTTCACGTATTAATAAAAAGAGTTGGAATGTAGGAATATCCTTGAAGTACAATATTTTTGAAGGCTTTAAACACTCTTCTAATGAAGGACGCTTAAAATTAGAACTCTATCGTCTCGAGCAGGAACTAGAAGAAGCTAAACATAACTATGCCTATGAAGCAAAATCTAAAATAACGAGAATAGAAGAACTAAAGGCTTTAAAAGAGCATGAGCAGAATTTGTTGGATGAAAATTATAAAAAGAGAGATATGTTGAATAGATTATATGAGCTTAAAAGGATAGACAGCATCACTAAAATAAATGCAGAGTATGAACTTTTAGAAAGAGCATTAAATATTGAGATTAGAGATATAGATGCTGCATTTGAGAGCGCTTTACTTAATATATTACATCGAGGAACTAATCAATGCAGTCCGCATTAACAGCTTTAGAAATTGCTGGCAAACTAAATCGTATTCCAATAGATAGCCGAAGTATAGTTAAAGAGTATGCTTTAAGTGAAAATGAGCCATCTATCGAAGAGTTGACTCGTATCGCAAAACATCAAGGATTTCGAAGTAGTATCAAAAAACTATCGATTGAAAAAATAGTAAAAAACTATCCGCTACCTGCTATTGTTTTAAAAAAAGATGGCTCTTATATGAGTATTATACAAGTTAATGAAGAGAAGCAAGAGCTCTTGGTGTTTGATACAAGTTCAAAAGAACCCTATGTTATGAATTATATAGATTGTGAAAATATCAGTAGTGGTAAGACAATAGTTCTAAGACATAAAATGCTCTCTCAGCAGGTAAAGTTTGGGTTTGGATGGTTTTATGCGCAGATGCTTAATTATAAAAAGATAATTGGTGAAGTACTCCTTGCCTCACTTATTTTACAACTTTTTGGTTTAGTAACTCCACTCTTTACGCAAGTTATTTTAGATAAAGTCTTAGTTCATCGTTCTATGACTACTTTGGATGTATTGGCTATTGCATTTGTGGCAGTAGCACTCTTTGACTTTATAATTAATCTGGTACGAAATTATATATTTGTACATACTACTTCTAAAATAGATGCAAAGTTAGGAGCAAAACTTTTTTATCATCTTTTAGCTCTTCCTATTGCCTATTTTGAAAAAAGAAAAGTTGGTAATATCATAGCCAGAGTTCGTGAACTCGATACTATTCGTGAATTTATAGCAAATAAATCAATCAGTGTTATTTTAGATGTACTTTTTTCAGGTGTATTTGTAGCTGTAATGCTTATGTATAGTGTTAAACTAACGATGCTTGTTGTTGCCTTTGTATCGGTAATAGGAATCCTTTATTTTTTTATTACACCACAACTTCGTAAGCGCCTTGAAGAGAAATTTCAAATGGGTGCACAATCTAACGCTTATTTAGTGGAGTCTGTTACTGGTGTGCAAACAGTTAAGTCTTTAGCATTGGAAGGCTCTATGCAACGTAAGTGGGAAGACTATTTAGCGAAGTATATAAACTCTAGTTTTCATCTAAGTAATCTCTCTAATGTTCTTGGCGGTTTATCTGGAATGTTACAAAAACTCATGACTATCTCTATGCTTTATGTTGGGGTAACTTTAGTCCTTGAGGGCAAGCTAAGTGTTGGCCAGTTAATAGCTTTTCAAATGTTCGCTAATCAATTTAGTGGACCTGTACTGCGTTTGGTAAATCTTTGGAATGAATTTCAACAAACTCTGCTTTCAGTTGATAGAATAGGTGATATATTAAATACTCCAACAGAACAAAAAAATGATAAAGCTATTACATTACCAAGAATTGAGGGAAGTGTTAAGTTTGATAATATTGGCTTCTCCTATACACCAGAGATGCCAAACGTCCTTAATGGTATTAGTGCTGAGTTTAAAGCAGGACAAAGTGTGGGTTTAGTTGGTAGAAGCGGCAGTGGAAAGAGTACGATAACCAAACTTATTCAGCGTCTGTACGTACCAAATAGTGGAACTATATATATTGATAGTGTTGATATAAGACATATGAATCCTAAATGGTTACGTAATAATATAGGGGTAGTCTTACAAGAGAACTTTCTCTTTAGTGGTACGATTAAAGATAATATTTCTCTCTCTCGTCCGGATGCACCAATCGAAGATATTATTCATGTATCTAAAATGGCTGGAGCTCATGAATTTATTTCAGAACTGCCAGAAGGGTATGATTCACAAGTAGGTGAGCGTGGTGGTTCACTCTCCGGTGGGCAGAAACAGAGAATCGCTATTGCGAGAGCACTTATTATCAACCCTCGTATTTTAATATTTGATGAAGCAACATCAGCACTAGACTATGAATCTGAAAAAATCATCCAAAATAATATGGATACAATCAAAAATGGAAGAACGATGTTCATAGTAGCTCACAGGCTTACAACAGTTAAGCACTGTGACGTTATTTTAGTTATGGACAAAGGGAATATAGTCGAAAGTGGAACACACGATGAACTCATAAAACTTCATGGGTATTACCATAAACTCTATACACAACAGGATTAGAAATGGGACTTTTTCATACTAAAGACAGACATGAGTTTAAACCACTGCTTGTTGAGATAGAAGATCGTCCGTTAAATCCATTAGGTCGCATGCTACTTTGGACGATTGTCGCATTTATGGTTCTTGGTGGTTTATGGCTTTTCTTTGCCAAGATTGATATTGTAGTAAGTGCAAGAGGAAAGATTATCCCTTATGGTGAGATTAAAGTTCTTCAGCCAATTGAGACAGGTGTCATAAGCAAGCTTTTAGTAAAAGAGGGTGAATTAGTTCATAAGGGACAAGTTCTAATGGAGATAGATCCTTCTGTAACTGAAACAAATTTAGAATCTAAAGAGAAGAATTTAGAACTATTAGAAATCGAAATAATACGCCTAATGGCTTTGATTGAAAATAAAGATTTTATTTCTCCTGCTTTCTGTAAAGATACGGTAGTATTAGCTACACAAGTACTTATCTTTAAAACAAGTAAATTAGGGTATGAGCAACAGCATTTATTGATTGAAAAACAGGTTTTACAAGTGCAAGAACAAATAGGGTCAATGAATGTAGATAAAAGTCGTTTAACACAGCATTTAGAGAATGCTCAAAAGAAAGAGGAAAGGTTACAAGAGGTTATAGATATTATTGCAAGAAGTGAGTACGATGAAATTCACAAGGAAGTAATAGAGTACGAAGAACAGATTCGGATGAAAGAACATGAGGTGATTCAGTTAAATGAAAAACTAAATGAGTTGACTGAGCAGAAGCTCTTAATAACTCAAGAGTATCAGAACAAGTTACTTGAAGAACTAACTCAAAAAAGAAAAGAAGCTACACTCCTAAAAGTTGAAATAGAATCAATAGAGTTTCAAAAATCTAAACAAAGCATGACATCACCAGTGGATGGTTATATATCTAAACTTATGGTTCATACAATAGGGGGAGTTGTGACTCCTGCTGAAAAGCTAATATTCATAGTTCCAAATAATGTTCCATTAGTCATTAAAGCAACTGTACAGAATCAAGATATAGGCTTTATTAAAGAGGGAATGGAATCAGCTGTCAAAGTAGATACCTTTGATTTTCAAAAGTATGGGTTAATACCTGCAGAAGTTAGTCACATATCAAATGATGCGATAGAGGATGAAAAGCTCGGTCCAATATATGAAGTTTATTTGAAACCAACAAAAAACTTTCTTATAGTGAATGGTGAAAAAGTATATTTAAACTCTGGGATGAGTGTAACAGCAGAACTTAAAGTAGGAAAACGACGTGTAATAGAGTTCTTCATATATCCATTAATTAAGTATTTGGATGAAGGGATGAGTGTACGATGATTAAAAACAGAATTATCACACTTATTGTCCTGTTATTCTTTGCTTGTACAAGCTTCTTAGTTGCATCTGAGGATGGAGTAAAGGTTAAAGCGAGACAAGCTGGTGAATATGTTATTGTAGATGGAATAAATAAAAATCCATTTAGCATTACAGTCTCATATGGGGCAAGCTATGTAAATTTAACTAGCAACATAGAACTGCCTTTATTATTTGTATTAAAGCCATTTAGTAAAAAAGAGATATTAAAACTTCATATAGACAAGAATAAGTTCTCTTTTAAAGCAGATTATGATTGGACGATAGGCTCTAAAGATGCTGAACATGACAAGAATTATGTCTACAGATTTCCTTATAAGCTAGGCACAAAAGAGATGGTGTCTCAGGGTTTTAATGGGAAGTTTAGCCATTATGGTAAAAGTCAGTATGCGGTTGATTTTAATATGAAAGAGGGTACTGGAGTTTATGCTGCAAGAGAAGGTGTAGTTGTACAAACAAAATCTGATTCTAATATTGGTGGAGTAAACCGCTCTTTCGAAAAACATGCAAACTATGTCACTATAGAACACAGCGATGGAACCCTGGCAACTTACTCTCATTTAAAACAAAAAGGAGTAGTTGTAAAAGTTGGTGATAAAGTTCAGAAAGGAGAGCTCTTAGGCTACAGCGGTAAAACAGGCTATTCACAAGGACCTCATTTGCACTTTATCGTTTATAAAGCTACAGATGGAAAAGGTAGAGAATCTATTCCTGTTAAGTTTATGAGTGTGAAGGGTGTTGTGGTAAAGGTTATTAAGAATCAATGGTATATAGCAAAATAAAAGAATTTACACCATTTCTAATTATAGGTAGAGTAATATGATATGTTCAAAATGTAATACAAAAAATAGGGAAGATGCAAAGATTTGTAGCAAGTGTGGAGTAGACTTAATTGTAGAAGTAAAATCATTTTGGAGACATTTATTTAATTGGAAATATTATATTTTCCCAATAGTTATAGGTTTACTATTTGGAGTGGATTATAGTCAAACAGGGACATACTCACTCTCAAATATAAAGCTAGTTGGCTTGATAATGGGAATTGTAATGGCTGTACAATTTAAGGCTAATTTCTTAAGCAAGTTAGGAATGTTTTTTATAGGTGAATTTGCAACAAATTTTTTATCAGTTGTAGTTCATTTTTCGTTTATATCTCTTTATGGCTTATTTGGAAACAATGCACAAGAGTTGATAGTACAAAAATTACTAGAACAAAATAAAATATATCCAAGAATGCCAAATGAAGAAGTACAAGTACTAAAATATACTAGTGATAGTGGTAATAGTGTGAAATTACATTTAAAATTTATTAACTATACAAAAAATGAAATTTTATTAGACTATGATAATCGCAGTGATAATTTTGAAAAAGAGAAGCTAAATAGAGAGTTAAAGGTATCCTGCAAGGGGAAAGGTGTAGAAAAAATATTAGCAGATGGATTAATATACTGGCTAGCATATTATGATAAAAGTAATTATTTAATAGGTCAGATATATCTAAATGATGAGCGATGCAAATCCTACTATAAACAATTATAGTAGGGAAAATATAATTTTACCCGAGGTGGGTTTACACAGTTTATTTTACGGTCTCAAAACATATCAAAGATCTTATATTAAAAGGTCAGTATGAAAAAAATATTTTATTAAAGATATTAGATAAAGGAGGTCTATGCTTAATTTGTAAAAACAATTTATTTATAACTATTTATCCTTGTAAATAGTAATAAAAGTTTGTCACTATTATGCAACAAAGAGCGGTTATCTGCGGTTACACTAAAATTTAAAGTCCCTATTTATAGGGATTTTTAGCGATATTTAAGGCTCTCATAACGGAGTGGTCGAGTGTTCGAGTCACTCAGGACCCACCACTTTTAAACTCCCTATACAACGAACTTTCAAAGCAAAAATTCTAATATCAAGCACAATTTCCACTTATTTCACTAAAAGACTTTTTAAAATTTTATGTGTTGCACTTTAAACTTGAATTGGCGATTGAAACTAATCCTCAGTGCAAAATGTTGTGGACTAATACAATATATTTACAAATCATTTAAAATATGTTAATATATATTTACATTTCATAATATAAGGCATTAATATGAATTTACAAATACTCTTTGAAGAGCAAACAAAACTCCTCCATAAAGTCAACTTGGACAAAAAAAGATATCTTTATTCCAAAATAAACTGGAGTTTAAAATCGATAGGAATTTTAGGGCAAAGAGGGCTTGGAAAAACAACTATGATGCTACAGCACATCAAAGAAAATTTTACTAAAGTAAATTCAGCACTTTATGTAAGTTTGGACAATCCATATATGCAGTCAGTTTCCCTTTTCGAATTTGCCAAATTTTTTGAACAGCATGGCGGTGAAGTGCTTTTTGTAGATGAAGTGCATAAATATGAAGATTGGTCAACTCACATAAAAAACATCTACGATACACTAGAACTCAAAGTGGTTTTTTCAGGCTCTTCCATACTTCAAATCTCACAGCAAAACAGCGACCTCTCAAGAAGAAGCATCGTCTATACTTTAGAAAATCTCTCTTTTAGAGAATACCTTGAACTACTTGATATTTATAAGTTTGAGAGCTTTACACTTGAAAATATTTTAGAAAATCATATACCTATAGCACAAACTGTAGTAGAGCATATCAAACCGCTTATGCACTTCAAAGAGTATCTTCAATATGGAGCTTACCCATTTATCCTAGAAGACAAAGAAGTATATCACCAAAAAATAATCCAGATGATAAACCTCATACTTGAAACGGACTTGCCACATATAAACCACATAGACATCTCACAAATAGCAAAACTAAAAAAGCTGCTCTATCTGCTTGCCACCAATGTGCCTTTTATTCCAAATATCACAGATATTGCAAAAGCTACCAATATCTCACGACCAAAAGTGTATGACTACTTAGAATATTTAGAGCGAGCTAAAGTAATAAACAGTATAAAAAGCAAAGAAAAAGGCTACAACATTATGGCAAAACCTGAAAAACTTTTTATGCAAAACACCAATATCTCTTATGCTATCACAGCTTCACTTGACACAGGAAGTGCGAGAGAGGCTTTTTTTGTAAATCAGATAAAAAATGCACTATTTTCACAAACCAGACTTATAGATGATAGGATTTTTAGTTCAAAAAAAGGCGACTTTTTAGTGAATGATAAATACACCTTTGAAGTGGGTGGCAAAAATAAAGATTTTTCTCAAATCAAAGATATAAAAAACAGCTATCTCGTTTTGGACGATATAGAAGTTGGATATGGTGCGAAGATTCCTCTTTGGCTTTTTGGCTTTTTGTATTAAAATTTTTAAGTTAAACCAGTAGTTTGAGTGTTAAATCTAGTTTGAGATTTATCCTCAACTTTGTATATTTTTCAGTGAAATTATGTCAAAATATACGAAGTGATTTAAGGATAAGAGGTGGGTTTACACAGTTTATTTTACGGTCTCTCATATCTGATATTTCTTCCTTGAGTACCTTCAATCTGATGTAAACAACCCAATTTCACAAGCTCTTGTATATCTCTTTTTGCTGTTGCCAAAGATGTTTTGGTCATTGCAACATATTTTTTTGTAGTAAGCCCGCCTTGAAATTCTCCTTCGTTATACTCTAATAACTTGCTCAGCACTTTTAATTGGCGCTGATTTAAAGTAATTTGACGCACCTTATCCCAAAACTTTGTTTTTTGTATAACTCTGTTGATTGCATCAAGTGTCTCTTGAAGTGAGTCGTTAAATCTATCTAAATACCATGATACCCAAGCTGTACAATCTAAATCTGGATTGTCTATCAAGTTTTGAGACATCTCTAGTTTGTCATAATAATTTTTACGATCCTTTGCTATTGCACTAGAGATAGAAAAATATTTATATTCTATCCCAAAATCTTTTGAGATTATGTAATCACTTATGATTCTTGCCATTCTCCCATTGCCATCATCATAAGGGTGAGTAGTTACAAACCATAAATGTGCTATCGCACTTTTAATATAGATATCGTCATCGCTTGTATTAATATACTTCAACAAAGCATCCATATCATTATCTATTCTCTTAGCAGGCACCCCTACAAAATGTACTTTTTCTTTTCCAATTACGCCTGAAACAATTTGCAAGTCATCATAATCACGAAACACTCCCAGTTTGATTTTAGTAAAACGGCTTGGAATCTGGGAAAGAAGTGAAATATGCCATTTATGTAAACGCTCTAATTCTAGTGGCGCTGTGTTGAGTATGGTATCCATCAAAATATCCGCGAGAGCGTCAGTGTGATGGGTAGACTTGTCATATAGTTTGTCAAATGTTGCATCTAGTTTTTTTCTTATTGAAGATCTTACACTCTCTCTTTGAAGATGTTCCCCCTCTATTGCAGAAGTGGAAACAATCTCGCTTGTAAAAAGATCTATCTTAATGTTGGTTTGAGTATCTTTATCAAGAAGCGTGCTTAATGCTTTTACTTGACCGACACTCTGAGATATTTGTGTGATTTTAGGAAGAAGTTCACGAAGGTTGTAATTAAATTTTGGATAATTGGGATGTTGCCAAATCCATAGTTGTTTCTTTTGCATTTTTACCTCATGAGCTGATTAATTTCCTAATCGTATCATTATATGAGCTGCTTGTCAATTATAAATAGCTCATATTTTAGATAGTTCCAAATGTTACTATTTAAGGGACATTTTGTCCTTTTAATGGATTATTTAACAAATAACGGAACACTTATAGCCAATACTTTTATCTATGTTTCCCTTAAGCTTTTACAGTAGCCACTTCGCTCACTTTGGCATGTGGAAATAAAAAATAGTTTCCACATGCCGTAAATATAAACACACATTACGCAATAAAACATTAGAGTTAAGGTCTATAAACCCTAACATTCATACTTTTTTTGGCATCCCTTAGATACTGTGCATGGAGTTGACTCATGATGCCTTTTTCGCAGTAGAGCAGGTACTCTTTATCTTGTGGAAGTTTATCGAACTCGGTTTTAAGTTTATGAAAGGGTATCTTTATACACTCACAAGATGTCTCTATGCATACATCCTCAGCTCTAATATCTATAATTGTAAAATTCCCCTCTGTTAAGTCGCTTACAACTTCTATGGGCGCTTGTTTGCTAATGTCGTCTACTATCTCATCTACATAGATATGCTGTGCATCTTCTACTGCCTTGTTTAATACTTCATAGTTGAACTTTTTAGCTTCTCTCTCCATACGCTTGAAAGAGCCATGAGTGATAGGATTTTGAGAGATTACACCGCAGTACTCAGGCATACTTTCTGCAAAGTGGCGTGTTCCGATGTCACCTGCTATAGAGATAATCTCGGGTTTATTCATGGTAGAGAGTGGACGTAGTATGAGCTTGTTACTTACTTGGTCTATGAGTGCAAGGTTTCTAAGTGTCTGCGATGATACTTGTGCAACACTCTCCCCCGTAAGCAGTGCATCTATCTCAAGTGAATCGGCTACCTTCTCAGATGCCATAAGCATAAGACGTTTAAGTGTAACCCCCATATATGTCGGTGCAGTAGAGCGAAAGATTTCAGTAAGGACATCATCAAAAGGTACAGATATAAACTTCACTCTATGCGACGCGCCAAACTTAGACCAGAGGTAAAGGGCTACTTGCTTGACTCCTATCTCATGTGCCATACCGCCAAGGTTGAAAAAGATGAAGTGTGTTTTTATCCCTCTTTTCATTGTGAGGTAGGATGCCACAGTCGAGTCAAACCCTCCTGACATCAAAGATAAAATATCACCTTGCGTACCGATAGGAAAACCGCTTAAACCTTTGTACTTTGTAGTAATAATATTGAGCTGACTCTCAATGAGTTCAAGTCTTACAGTTACCTCAGGGTTACTCAGATCCACTCTTGAAGCATCTGAGTGTGCCAGCAGATAACCGCCTACAGTACTTTCGAGTTCCGTAGATTTAAAGCTATGTGTCCCTGAACGCTTTGCTCTAACTACAAAACTCTTCTCTTTTAAACTCTCAGCTACTATCTCACCAACTTTGACTTTTATTTTATCAAGAGTATCCATGTCGTCAAACTGTAAGACTTCAAGAATCTGCTCGATTCCAGAAGTATTTATAAGAGTGATTCTCACTTCAGGCAGAACACTCAGAGGTGTGAGGATTTCAATCTTGTCGGAGTACTTTCGTACTTTTATATCTACATCTATGCGTCCTAGTAAAGTGACCAAGTTTGTATAGAGTTGTCCTACCATTTGTCGTTTTGCCGAAGAGCCTTTAATCATAATCTCTGGAAAAAATTTAAGGATGAATTTTTGTGTATCTTTTGATGGGTTTTGCACGCTGTTACCTTATTTTATATAGATTGCATTATAGCATACGAGATGGATGTAGTTTTAGTAAAATTTTCAAAAATTTTTACAAAATGTTATTTTATTATGCAATAATAAAAATATATTAAAGCTAAGAAGGAAGTAAAGTTTGCAAGAGATTAAAAACCATTTTTACCACGCGATATTGATTTCTATATTTACCGTAGTGGCGGGTTTTTCTTTTAAAATATTTTTAGCCAGAATCATAGAAAAAGATGTACTCACTCTCTACTATACAGCTATAGATATCTTCTCCTTCTCACTTTTGATACTTATAGGATTTCGCTCATCGATGGTTGTAGCCTACGCAAAGAGTAAAAAAGATGAAAACATCATCAACATCTTTCGATACTTCATCATAGCTCTTGTCATTATATCTTGGGGGATTATACTTCCCTACTTAAAACATAGAGTTGGTGTAGAGATACACTACTGGTATTTAGTTTTTACCATTCTTACTATGAGTTCTTATGCTTACTTGAGTAACCAGTTAGCGATGTATAGACTCTACTCCATAATGAAGCAGAGTACCTTTTTAGAACCTATTCTTGGGGCTATTTGGTTTTTGATAGCATTTTACGTAGCCAATACAAATGGACTTAAGTCCCTTTTTATCATGACTATTATGAGTTATATGGGACTCTCAATCTTCATCTGGCTAAAAAAACGTCGTGAAATGCGTGAAGCACGCTTGGCTCAAGTCGAACTCGACGCAGATACAAAAACATTTCTTAAAAATGCTGTACTCTCGGCTGTAGAATTTGGTTCTGGAATCATTATGATATATACCGCCGTATTTTTTCTTATGCACTACTATAGCATCGAAGAGTTGGGAGACTTTCAAGTAGTTACGAAACCTATTTTGATGTATATGATTACGCTGTTTGTATTTCCCGTATTTCGGTTTTTGCTTCCAGAACTCTCAAAACTTCACGCTCAAAACGCTTACAAAGAGATAGTAGCGTTACAGAGGTGGTTTTACAAATTTTCTTTTTTAGTAAGTGGCTCTTTTGTGCTTCTGATGATTTTTTATTCTGGAGAGTTTGTAAGTTTTGTGTTTAAACCTGAGTATCATGGAGCATATCTCTACTTAACACACTTGAGCTTTTTCTTTATATTTATCATGTTAAACGCTTTTCAAATCGCTCTCATTAAAGCTTCTGGAGGTTTCGCGAAAGCTCTGTTTGTGAGAGTAAGCGGCATAGCGCTTTTTATAGTCGCATTTTATCTTACAAGGCTTTACTCAGAGAACTCAGTCTCTGTAGTGTTTGGTTTAGCGCTTGCATATATGGGAATGTACGTACTCTCTTTTGTGGAAGTGAGAAAGATTATGAAGCGTATGAGAGTGGAACTTGTTTAATTCCACATGCCAAACATCATAGTCTAATAACGTGAACTCATTCCTGTCGGTTAACGTTCGTCTCATGCAGAAAACACTTAGCGTGGATGAAATGCAATAGCTAGTTTCTAAGAAATTATGTTCGCCTTAGCTTTAAGTATAAGTCATATAAAATGTATTGACGACATTAACAAATCCAAATAAGGGGGATACTATGGCAAAAGGTCAGGATGCAAAAAAAACAGTTAAGAAAACTGCAACAAAAAGTTTGAAAGAAAAACGCAATGATAAAAAAACGAAAAAAGCGCAAGACTAAAACTCTCTCCTCTAACTAAAAATTGAGTATATGGAAAAGAAAAAGTAAGGCAAGGGTGGCTATTTAAACTTCTTATCATGAAACTTGTACCATTTACAGCGCTTTTTATTTTTGATGGAGTAGATGTTGTAGGTAAACTTTCTGCCACAATCTTGGCATCTAAAAGTAGCACGGTTTTTAAATTTGTTGTAGTTTACAAAGAGGAAGTTTCCAACCTGATCACCCTCTTTATAGGTAATCTTCTCATTTTTTGCATACGCCTTCTCGGCGAGGAGGGCATCTTCTCTCTGTTTAGTGAGCCAAGTAGGTTCTACATCCTCTTCAAATGCATAACTCACTGTTTCACTTTTGTAGGAGTTCGCATTTATCTGCTCGAATGAACAAAGCACCTTTAAAAAAGGTATCGCCACTAATACTCCAATCACTTTTGCTTGAGACTGAATATTTTTCAGAAGGAGTAGAACACTGAAGCTCTTTGTTCTTTTTAAAGAGTTTGAGATTGGTCTTTATACTGCTCTTTGTCATTGCAGAAAACCCAAAGGGAGCAATTAGTGCGGCGATGACTAGCACAAGAGTAAATTTACTGACTGATATGGATAAATCATCACGCTCTTTTTTAAAAGCATCGAAACCGTAACGCACGGCGATAATCGAGATAATAACTGCGCTTAGGATGACATCCCCCATGTTTATATATTCAAACATTTTTATAATCCTCCCTTGCTTCGTATAATTCTGTATAATATGAAAAAAGAAGAAAAGAAGCAAGTGCTTTCAACCAAATACATCCATCTGTAGCACCTATTGTAAGCATGTAGAAAACTACTGTTACAAAATGTATCGTAATATAGCAGAATTAAATAATTTAATTTCGTGTGCTTGAATATTGGGTCTATTATAGATATTGTCTGTGCAGGTTATTATATAAACAAGGAATTGAGTGAATAAGAAATCTACTAAATATATCCCTATAGATAAGAGTGTTATTCAAGAGGGTATGGCATGTGACTTTACTCTCTTTAGCGCTTCTAACTCAAATGCAGAGATGCACTCTTTTAAAGAGAGTGGAGTCTCTGTTACAAGTGAAGACATACTCTTTATAGCAACACAAAAACATCTCTATGTCGCAGAATCAGAACATGAAAAATATGAACAATATAGAAAGAACATTATAGAGGCTCAAAAGCAAAAAATCATAAAACATATAAGTTTTGAAGAACAGGCATTGGCTATCTATAGCAACGCCGCTGAAATCCTAAATAGGCTCTTTAGTGACCCTGAAACTTTAGGGCATTATATAATACCCCAAGAAAACAACACAAGAAAAATCAATTTCTAATTCCAAAAGAGTTAAGATACATAGATTATTTTAAGGGGTAGATGATGAGTCGAAAGATGACTAAATATAGCACTGAATTGAAAA